>CEPZ01028439.1_pt1 | contig 36797 bp, 70 predicted proteins | sample 530461 | NCBI WGS metagenome assembly CEPZ01 (sample SAMEA2620106, study PRJEB7988) | marine metagenome | isolation source: saline water (ENVO:00002010), including
TTTTTGAAGCTACAATAACGTATCAGACACGATTTCACCAACATGCGACACCCGAGGCCATAATTGAATTCGAAAAGAATAAGAAAGACTGGCTTGAGCATCAAACGCTCCCGTAATCACTAGCTTTCAACCCCAAAACACGAGGGATGGACAATGACGTTCAACCCTGGTATAATGGTGTCACCAGCGTGAAGAAAGCGCGGGTGACAACAACACGCCCGACAGGAAATCGGGTAATCATCTCTAAAGAGGTATTGTAATATGAGTGTAGATTTTAAGACTTTTTGTGAGTTGGCCCCCGCGATCAGCGAGGCCCGATTCCCTGTTCTTCTGCGTGGTCGCCATGGCATTGGCAAGTCGCAGATTGTTTACCAGATTGCCAAAAAGATGGGCAAATTGGTTGTTGAGCGGCGAGCTTCACAGATGACTGAGGGCGATCTTGTTGGATTGCCCGTGGTTGACGGCAACAGCACCAAATGGTGCCCGCCCGATTGGTTCAAGATGGCTTGTGATGAGCCGGTTGTCCTGTTCTTTGACGAAGTTGACCGTGCGACTTTGGAAGTGCGCCAGGGTCTTTTCGAATTGACTGATAGTCGCAAGCTGAATGGTCACAAACTGCATGAGGATACGGTGATTTTCGCTGCCATCAACGGTGGCGAGCATGGTGATCAGTATCAGGTTTCCGACATGGATCCTGCCGAGGCGGATCGTTATGCAGTCTGGGATCTTGAGCCTTCCATTCAAGATTGGCTGGATTGGGGCAAGGATAACATCGACCCCGTGATCTGGGATTTCATCAACAAGAATCACAATCATCTTGAGCACAAGGACAACTTTGAGCCCAATAAGAATTACCCGTCCCGTCGTTCGTGGCACCGGCTGAGTGATACGCTTTCAAAGGCCAATTTGGTCGAGGAAGCTTCCCCGGCTTTGTTCACACTTGCAATGGCTTTCGTCGGCTTGGAGGCTGCGACTCAACTCAATGATTTCGTTGCCAACTATGACCGTCAGGTTTCGGTTGATCAGCTTTTGAGCGGTAAGGCTTGGGATAAGGTCAATAAGTTTGACATCAACCAGCACAACGCCATGATCGAGAAGATGAATGCCGTTGAACTGTTCGCCGGCAAAATCCCGCCGCGAAAGATGAAGAATCTCGCTGAGTATTTCGTCCGAATGCCTGCGGAGCCTGCGATGGTTCTCTTTGAGAAGATTGTGACTTCCGCCGATGTGAATGTTCCGGCTTTCCATAAGCTGAAGACTTCGAAGGGTGCAATCAAGGTCCATATCGTGAAGATCATGAAGGGTGAGCAGGAGAAGAAGGAGAGCAAGTAATATCAAAACCTGCTGAACAAACCCCTAACGATAACAAGGAGTTATCATGAGTGAAGAAAAACAAGAGCATATTCACGATGAGAATTGTGCCCATGATTGCGCCGAGGGTGTCAATTCTGATACCGGCGGCTTGAAAGAGAAAGACTTTCTCGACAGCGAGCAGGAGAAGGCTGCGCCTTTTAACCTGAATCTGGAGATCTTCAATCTGCTGCAAGAGGAACCCTTTTGGGCTGCTCTAAGTCGGCGTATTGATAAGCGTGCAAGCCGGGCAATTCCGACTGCTGGCGTGCGGATCAATCCGGTAAATGGTCAGCTTGAAATGATCTATAATCCTGAGTTCTTTGTCCCTCTGGACAAGAAGCAACGGACTGGCGTGATTGTCCACGAGTATTCTCACTTGATTTACGGTCACTTGGATCTTCGTCGTCCCACGGATGAGGAAGTTACCCACAAAGACTGGAATATTGCTACTGATTTGGCGATCAATGGTCTGCTTGGGCCAGATCGGTTGCCGGAAGGTTGTTGCATTCCGGGCGTTGGCCCGATGTTCACTGATTACCCGACTGGTTTGTCTTCTGAAGCTTATCTCGAAATGCTGAAGAAAGATGAGAAATATCAGGAGTCTAAGAAGTGCCAAGGTAATTGCCAGCCGGGTGGACAGGGTGAGCCCTGTGAAGGTGAATGTAATTGCGGTGGTGAAGGCCAGTTTGATTCCCATGATGAGTGGGATAAAACTGACTCTGTCACAAAGGACATGGCAAAGGAGCGTCTTAAAGGATACATGAAGGGTGCGGCTCAGGAGTGTGGAAAGTCGAATAGTTGGGGCACGGTTTCTGCCGAAATGCGTAAGGAAATCATGCGCCGTATTACGACCACAGTTGATTGGAAGAAAGTGATGCGCGCTTTCATTGGCCGATCACAGCGTTCCGATAAGTCGAATTCCATTCGTCGAATCAACCGTCGTTTCCCGTACATTCATCCCGGTCGCAAGATCAATCGGGTTGCTAACATCGCGATTAGTATCGATATGAGCGGCAGCGTTGGTGATAACATGCTTGGTAAGTTCTTCGCAGAACTCAACAAGTTGTCGGAACTGGCGACGTTCACGGTTATCCCGTTTGATCACGAAGTCTTCGAAGAGAAGATCTTTGTCTGGAAGAAAGGCCAGTCAAAGCAATGGGAACGTGTTCTGTGTGGTGGTACTTGTTTTGGTCCTCCGACTGAGTACGTTAACAAGAATCATTTCGAAGGCCATATCATCTTGACTGATGGTTATGCGGATACTCCCCCGGCTAGCAAGCCCCGTAGAATGTGGCTGATTCCAGAGAGTTGTAAGGACAGCCAGCCTTGGACGAATAATGAGATCAAGGTTTGGGTCAAGGATTGCTAAGATCCTGAACAACAAACAGAAACACGCGATGAAACAGTTTGAAAATGGCGTGTTCACAACCGGAGTAAACGCAATGGCGAATACCACCCAAAAGCCCAAACAACCCGACAAGTTCCGATTCTCATTGGCAACCGGTGATCTTTGCACATACAAGCAGGGCAAATACTGGATGAGTCCAGAAGGCATTGAGGATCAGCGTTGGACCATTGAATATCCCAAGTTTAATTTCGATGCTGAATTCGTGTATTCGAAGATGGAACAGTTTATGAAGGCTGGTTCACCAGTTACGGGGTTCTTTCTGCGAATCGAATCCGGCAAGCTTGACAAGACACCAATGATGAGTGGTTCCAAGGTGTTCATTGACCTTGAGAATTATGATAGGGCGATGCAAAAGGGAACGAACCTTGAAGGACGATGGACGTTCGAAAGGGTCAATGGTTATGCGACCTTGAAGTGGTTGCGGAGGGTTAGTAAGAAATGAGACATTCAAGAGGAAGCAAAGTTAAGTGGAGATCAAAGAAGAAAGATCAACACATTGGCGAGGTTACTGACTGCAATCGCAGATACATTCAGCGTTCATGGACTGAGAAGCCAGGGAAGTGGAACAACCTGACCAAGCCAAAGGTTCATTATTACCAAGGCATTGACGGCTGGAATTACAAGATCAAATGGCCAGATGGCACAACTTCTGAAGAGGTTTCAGGCCGAACCATTGTTCCGGCTATTGCACCGAAAAAGAAGAAGAAAGATGAGAACGTTTACTTTGCTGTTGATAGCGGCGATGTCATTGTCCAGAAGCACAAGTATTACAACAGTGACAAATACAGCGGGCAAACAGGCTCAAGACGTACTATCAAAAGCGGATTCATGGTTGGATATCCCAACTTTGAGTTCAACGCTTCCCTGAAGTTCATTACCTCAGATAAATGGTCTTACAATTCGTCAGTGATTATCTGCCAGTTCGAAGTGGCTGACGGTGACTTGGACAACAGCCCGCTTATGAAGGGCTCCAAGCTCGCAATGCGATTGGAGGTTTTTAACAAGCTGATCGCCAATGCCGACATGAAAGGTGGTGTGATCACTGGCAAATGGACATTCAAGAAGGATCGGCAGAAGATGCTGCTGATTCCTGTGGGAGAATAGAGATGAAATTTAAGATTGGACATGAAGTGAAATGGCGAGCAAAGTCAAAGCCTCAGAAGCCTGGAGAGATCCAGAAGGTTGAGCGGAAACACATCAAGAAAACACGCAAACGATACAAGCAGTCTACTGCTAGATATGGTTATATGAAATATGATGTGGATGACAAAGGGCAGTATATCATGGAGGAATATGAATGCGAAACCGTAGATGGCTGGGAATACACAGTAAAGTGGCCTGATGGTTCAACCTCCGAGAAGATCAGCGGAAGGCGGCTTGTTTACAACGGCAAGCTTTCGAAGAAGCCAAAGAATAAACAGATTGATATTTACTTTGATTTGACCAATGGGGATCAGATGGTTACGCAAGAGAATCGCTGGCAACGTGGAGGCACTCAAGCGCTTTGTGGCCTTCCGGTTTTTGGGTATCAAGGTGTTCCATCTGCTAGGCTTATCAAGTACCCGAATTTTGAGTTCAATGGCACAATCAAATTCACTGGTAAGGTAAATCAATACCAGCGAAACTTGAGACTTCTTGAATTTGAGGTGGTTAGCGGGGACTTGGAAGAAACCCCTTTGATGGTCGGAGCTAAGGTAGCTTTCAATTCGGACTTGTTTGAGTCGATTATTCTGAAATCAACCATTGTTAATGGTGAGATTACAGGCTGTTGGGAATTCGTTTCGAAGAACGGCAAGATTTCGCTGGATGTGGCTGAGTGATGAAAGTAGGTGATATCATTGTTTTGTCCGCGCAGGGCAAAAAGACAAAGTATCTCAAGCCGGTTCGCAACTGTATTGGCCGAGTTACGGCAGTTCATACTTATTATGGTGAGACTGAGATTCGAAGCGTTAGTGTTCAATGGACTCCGAAGCCCGCAATTAAGAACACATGGGGTTCACACTGGCTCTCGAAAAACATTTCCCGCAGCAATCTCAAACATTACGCAACAAAGAAGGAGCTTAGAGAATAATGTATCTATATGCAGAGAATTGGAATCGGATCACAATCAGAACAATGCGAGCTTTTGAAACTAAAGAGAAGCTGATTGAATTTGTTACTGAAGAAAAGGCTCGATTGAGAAAAGAGCGGGATGATGATCCATATATGAATAGGCCGCACAACAAACATCGCAAGTATGTTGACTTGTTTGCTGGTTGTCATGTTTGGAGAGTCTATTCAAATGCCGCACCTTTACATTTCACGAAGGCGAAACGTGAAGCAATTGGGATGGTTGATTGATGTATCTATACACAGAGAAATATAAGAACTTCTATGTCAGTGAGTTCCGTGTGTTCGAAACCAAAGAGGAACTAATCGAATACATCAAAGGCAAGCATTCGCACCATTACAAGAGGCATGTTTACCATGTTTACCCGGATGCACCGCCAAATCATTTGACAAAAGAAGAGCAAATTGAAGTAGGATTGATTAAGGGATGAACGTCGGAAGTCTAGTAGAATACAGATCAAAGCACAACACTCGTTTGGGAATTGGTGTGATTCAAGACGTTCGAAAAACAACTAATTCTGATGGTATTGAGAAACAGGAAATGCTCATTAGATGGCAAGGGGTTACATATCCCAAACCATTTGGAACGAACAAGAGCAAGGTAACGTGGATATTGGAAGATCATTTGCATGTGATCTCGGAGTGATTGGCAATGACACTTGAACCCGGCGATATGTATACCAGATCCACACCTTGGAGAGAGCGCAATGAGTTCGCAATTGTTCTCGACAAGTCCTCTGCAATACACTGGATTCCTTCCATAAAATATATGTATATTCGGACTAATTTTGATCCTTCTGGCCATGGCTGGAGAAAGGTATCATGAAGCTTGAAGTCGGTGATATGTTTGTGAACGTAAAAGGGCCTGACAAAATGATTGCGATAGTTCTTGACGAGCAAACGGGAATCACTTGGGATATTAACGGGAACCACAAATGGACTTGGCGCACCGCACGCGAAGACGAAAGAACCCTGGCCGCCGTCGGCTGGAAAAAGGTATCATGAAAACAGAAACACTTAACGAACGCTTTGAAATCATTCTGAATTCGGAACACATCAACGATAGCACAAAACAATTCGTTGAATCTCTTCGAAAGAACAACGAAAAATGGAATGGTTTGACAGGCCCGCAACTCAGGTCACTTGAGAGCATCGAGAAGCGTAACTGTCCAGAAGCACGAGCAGAAAATGAGGCATTTCGAAAGGGTTACGACGATGATAAGCGTAAGATAGCCACGATATGCGCGGAGTATTATAAGAGAAACGCTACCCGATGTGGAACGTATTACTTCCAGACATTGTGTGACAGTATTCTCTATAAAAAAGACTTTGTTCCATCGAAAAAGCAGTATGAATCAATGACGAGAAGTTCATATGCTAAACGTGCTGTAATCGCGGCAACTGAGCCCCACAAGTTTGAAGCTGGTGATCTTGTTGTGTTTCGCAAGAACGTACCTTACGCCCAGATTGATTCGTGGGCAAGACGGCAATACGGCGATGAAATCATTATCCTTTCAGCCGACAGTGGAAAGGGCATGGAATATAAAGAGTATCTGGTATTCCAAGTAAAGAACCCCAAAGTGCAGTTTTATATTCAGGAAAGGTTCCTGAAAAAGATGCCAAAGAGTAAGTCATGAAAGTAGGCGATATCGTCGTGCTTTCTGCAAAGGGTAGGAAGCAAGGGCAACTTGTAGAGTACCGGAATTTTGTCGGAATTGTAGTTAGTTTTGTTGAAGACTACTATAAGTTTGATCTTAATGTTCGATGGTTGCCAGGACCATTCGATGGTCGCCGCCTTATGTCCCACTATCGATGGGAACTGAAATACTACGCAACCAAAAAGGAGTTAGAAGTATGAGTTGGAATGGAACAGTAACGTGTGGATATTGCTATCAAACGGGACACAACAAACGCGGGTGCCCGTCTAGAAAAAAGGCTGCACTCAGCAACACCCGGATTGCTAGGCAGTTGGAGAACGAAAAGGCGAGTCACAGCAAAAGAGCGTGCAGCTTCTGTGATGAATCTGGTCACAACATCAGGACTTGCAAAACAAAGTTCACGAAGGCATTCACCCTTCAGAAAAAGGAGCTTGAACTTAGGCACGCTTTCGTGAAGCAGATCAAGGAACAGGGCTTGGCACCGGGAGCGATTGTAACAAAGGAGAGTTGGGCCAGCGGCCCGATCCATTATTTGATCACAGACATCAACTGGAATAGGGTTAATATTGCTGCCGTTTCGGATGACTTCTTTTCATTTGAAGACGTAACACAGTTTATCCGTCGCGAATATGGAGAAGTAAAGGTCTTTAAAATCAAATTGATAACGAAAGGCGCTAAATATCCAGAAAAGAGTTGTGGAATGCCGGGCAACAAGAAAAGCTGTTTGAAAACTGACAGATATTACAACACTATTTTGGTTTCTCCAGGCGTCTCAGAAATGATTGAAGTTCCTGAAGATTTCTTGAAGATGCGTTCTCTCGTGGAGATCAAGAACGATCTCAAGGGAGTTAGAGAATAGTGGAGAAGATAAGGATCAAGGACGTTAGTGTCGGAGATTTATTGGAATGTCATTGCGGTTGCTGTTTTCTTCTGATTGTTACGCACGTTGATTTAACGAGCATAACTATGAGTTTCTTAAGGTATTTCGGTGATACGACGGTATCCCATACCGGCGCCGATTTCCTTGAAACTTTGCATTATTATGTCATGGAAAATCAGCCCGATTTGATTGATGGCGATTTGAAGAAGGTCGGATAATGGAAGAAGGCGACCTTGTTAGGATTTTAGAGCAGGTTGTTGGCTTCGCAGAGGTTGGCCAGTTCGCTATCGTTATCGATAAGATAACGCTTTCGAGCGGAAAGAACTTATATGAATGTTGTTTGTTTTCGGAGCAGTATGGTGAAATCTGTTATGCTCCTTATTATGAAGACGAACTGGAGAGGGTAGAATAATGGCTTTTGTAGATATTCCGTGCAGGATTTGGATCAAGCGAGAAGGTAAGTACAGCATTGAGAAATGCGAGGACAGACTTCAAGCCATCACAAAGATTGCGCTTTACAATAAGTTCGGCATTGAAGCCGGCCACTATTACAGGCAGTTCAAAAAGAATCAGCTTTCTAGGAAGAAGATTGACAAGTTTAAGCTTCAGGGGTTGCAAGGTGGCGAGTAATGACAAAGCGTTATCAAGTTGGCGACCTTATTGGGTATGGTAGAAAGACTCTGCGACCACATGGACGATTTTACCCAAAGAACTTCAAGGAAGCTCGGCAGTTGTTCTTGATTCTTGATATCCTTGAAGATGATCCCGCTCACTACCTAATAGCAACGCTATGGTTTTTTCAGGCATTGCCGCCATCAGCAAAGGAACGTAGACTATACAGCGTTTATAAGGAAGATATTAGTTGTATCGAGGGCAATGTTTGCAGGAAGTTAGCATGAAAGATGAAGACGAATTAAGGATTTATAAGTGGTACATTCAAGACCCAAAAAAAGGGTTTGAATACAGAGTGGCAATGGTCGTCGGAGGTATGTGCTTTCGTTGGCCTTTCAAGGGACCGATGGAACTCTGTAGAGGTGGCATCCATGGGAGTTACCCAACTGAGATAGATTTGAGAGAAGATGACCATTGGATTAGGATAGTATGAGTATGATGGAATTCGAGAAAAATGATCCAATCCAAAAAGGCGATGTATTTCGATCGACTGAACGGAGCGGACATCCGTTCAAATATATTCTCATTTTGGATGAACGAATGTGCTATACAATTGACTACTATGGCGAGCATCGAACTCAACGATATGATTGGGATTTGATTCTTAACAAGGATAACTTCGTAAAGGTGTGTTGATATGAAACGAGAAGTGGGAGATCTATTGTTCTACAGTGACACAAAGTGGCGAGATCAAGATTGTTATCTCTTTATCCTTGAAAGGACTGAAGAACATTATCTTGTTTATACATGGAATCCAGAATATGTCAAAAGACCCAGTTTTTTTCATCGCGTTACATACAAAGAGAGCCCTAGTTGTGTCGAAGGCCAATATTGTACTAAGGTTAACTAACATGAACTTTAAAGAAGGCGACCTAGTTCGAATGAACAGGGCCATTGTTGTTGGGAGGCGCACAGAAGCAATGGCGTATATGGGAATTGTATGGGAACTCATTGAGGACAGGACACTAAATAGGGGAAGGTATAAGATCAAAATTCTAAAGCCAACGAATGAATTCACAAAGTATTTCTTCGAACTTTACCCGGAGTTGCCGACCGTTCGCTTCATGACTGAGAACAAAGAAGATATGGAGCTTGTGAATTGATATGAAATATGAAGTTGGAGATCTTGTTAGGTGGGACAGTTGGAACAGCGTCAATGGCGACCCACTTTATGGTATTGTCACTGATGTTTATCAGGTTTACTTTTGTATTATGTGGTTCCATACCATGGAAATAGACCATGGGTACGAGATCTATCCGACAAACGGCGCAGTCCATGTGGAGAAGATCCAATGAAATACAAAGTTGGAGATCTTATTAGATGGGTTGGTCACCCCGGCGAGACGAACGAAAATTGCTGGGGAATAGCTATTGAAGTTGATGATAGTTATGTCACTGTTTATTGGCCAGATCCAAATGACCACTTCGAACATTATTATGTTCATTTGGATGACCAAATTGAAAAGGTTAGATAACATGAAGTATGAAACAGGCGATATGCTGACAAACAGGGACGCTCATAATAAACGCCATTATCAATATATTTTGGTACTTACAGAGTTCAAAGTAGGTGAGCTTGTTTACCTTTGGAACACAAGCTCTTTTGGGGCGAAAGGCCAAGGATATTTTTACAGGCTTGAGGAATTTGATCGTGTTATACTTGATGGATTCAGAAAGATTGGATAACATGAGGCTCAAAGAAGGCGACATCGTTCGAGTCCCGCAAAATAAAAACGTTGCTGTTGTCTTGGGCTTAGATAAGAGGCTTAAAGCATACTACACTGTTTATTGGTTGAACCCTACCAAGGACAAAAGAAACGCGAAGGGAATTACGCTCTGCTTAATTGAAAATTTAGATAAGGATTGTATTGTGCTATCATCTGGTTGACGCCCACTACCATTCCACCACTACCCCCCACCCCTCTTGATATTATTATGGAAAGACGCGATCTAAGTGAGCACCTGAAAGAAGGTGATTTATTTGAAACAAATTTGGAATGGTTTCAATATTTTGAAGGATTGGGTTTGGATTCTGAACCAGTGCCTGGGCGGTTTATCTGGCATCATGAAACTCAATGGCATTGCAGGATGATTGTACCACACAATAAAAACAACATGTTTATCTATTTAGGAGAGCCGCCGCAAACTAGGGATATCCACGTTTACAGCGTAGCATTGCAGAAAAAGGTAGCAATCAGCCGACGAATCAAGTTTAATATAATTTAATTATTTGTTTATTATTTGGTTAGTCAGATCCCAAAACAACATCTAAAACCCTAATGATTTCATGCACTTTAACCCCCGAACATCACTGATTAATTTAATGACACTGATTGTCAAACCACTGTTTCACCAACGATCCCAAGGACTTACATCATGAAGCGTAACTGGATACTTCACGCTTGGGCAGTTTTGCCCTTTAGGTTCATGTGGTTAACGGTACAGGATAACTCTGCGATACTGTTGGCTATTTCCCTAATTGCGATTTCACAATTCTTCACAATTTCGACAGGGCCGGATCAACAATATCAGGGGGTTACTATGTCTCATTCTGATACACTCCGCCCAAAAAGCCTTGACATTTGTAAGTCACCGGAATCATTGGCCGACCGCTATAAGTTTGCGAAAACAAAGAGCAAACAAAGTATTTCACAAGTCTGCGAGATTCCAACTGAACTTTCTTTCTGCTTTGATTCCGGTCAGTTGAACACGAACAACCGGCTGCGCTAGACATTTGTCTACCGTCTGCTCTGAGCTATACGATCGTATTTTGGCCCGATCAGCAGGCTAGGTGTTAACCCTTGAATCTGAATGTGGGTATTTTGAGCGCACGGAACTGGATTCACTTTCGCTAGTATATATTTGTCAACCGCCAACCGACCGGGATCATTAATGGGCCACATGCCTTCAGCGGTTTGCTGGTGTTATGGCCCAAATGCTGGTATAATGGGGGGGCGAAAGGGGAGAAAAGGACTCCCGACCCACAGAGGGCTCGCAGGATCGGACGACATGCGCGGAAAGCCCGCGACACCACAAAGGAATCAGGCCCGATGATGATGGGCCACGGCTGCGCGCTGGTTGATTCCGAGAGGTGCCCTGACATTACAGTAAGTTGCAGGCTGCGCGCATCGAGAAGTGTCGCGTTGTCGGAACTGAAACGATATTGAACGGTTGGCGCTGTAAAGCTCTCCAACCCTGCGGAACGGCAGGCTTTATCGGAGTACGGGATGCCCTGAATTGGGTCTGATGACAAGTGAGAGTGAAATGACTCATCAAATCAGTTAGTTGCGTGATGGACGCAGGACGGCAGCCAAGCCGTGGAATCTTCGATGTTTCTTAATTGACTACAGAAGCAGGCTCTAAGTCTGCGAAAAGACGGTAAGATCGGGGTTGCCATTGGCGACCCGTGGACTGATCGGCACGGTGGCGGGAAGGTAGGCTAACCGTGCGAAACTAATGCGATTCTGGCTGGCTTAGGTGAAGGTGCCTTTTGCACCGTCGAATGCCAGGGATTTCAAGACGTTGGAGGCGGTTCGATTCCGCCCGCATTAGCCAACAAATTCGAAGGGTTGCAAGGGTTGCAAACCTTCATCAATGGCGGCACAAGGTCGCCAAACAATGAGGGTTTCCAACCTTCCAACAAAAGACGGGCAATGGCTCGCAAAAGGTAAAACAATATGAGCACTGACAAAGTGAATAATTTCAAAGGTTTCAAGGGCTTTACTGCCATCAAGGTCGGCAAACGCGAGTTCAACTTCGCAACGTCCAGCCTTCCGATGGTTTCCGTTGCATTGCGGGTGGTTACGGACTCTGCGCTTCCCTGCCCTCCCGGCAAGGTTGCTCGCCACAAGGAGGCGAAGAAAGCGGCCAAACTCTGCGGAGTTCGGGACGGCAATCCGACCCACAAGCTCGCCAGCGATTCGCTGGAAGCCCTGAAGAATCAGGGTGTTGTGGAGAAGGCAAACAAGTTTGGTTTCGCGGCCTTGAACAAGAAGCTGGTCAAGAGCTTCCAGGCAAAGCTGGACAAGGAAATTGTCAAGCTTTCCGCAGAGGTGAAGGACACCACGAAGGCGAAGGCCAAAAAGGCTGGCAAGGCCAGCGGTCGTGTTTGCGGCACTTGCAAGAAAACCGGCCACAATGCGCGCACTTGCGGTCGCCCCGTCGTCGTGAAGCCGAAAGGCAAGCGAGGTCGCCCGGTTGGAAGCAAGAACAAGCCGACCATCAAGCTGGAGCAGTTGGCCGACTTCTTGAACGAGAAGGGCATTGATCTTGACCAGTTGGCCAAGCTCTGCGCGGTGGCTGACAAGGTGGTCGATTTCTTCAATGATGTCGAGGTCATCGAGCCGGTGGACACCTCGGACACCGACGCGCTGATTGACGGCTTGGTCGCGGACATCAAAGAGAAGCACGCCGCAAACGGCTGAGAATTCGCGGGGTTAGGGACGGAAAATGCCCTAAGCACCTAAACTCATAACCAGTTAGTATTGGGGCGATAAATGAAATGTCGTAACAAAGGCCCTCCGCTTCAAGCGTATAATAACATTACGGTTTCGGGTTATCCATAAACCCGTTTATTTATGAGGCTAGTTCGCTGGCCAATCTAACAAGCGATGACTGCTAGGAAAGACTGGCCATATCAATTGGTTTTTGTTGTCGTACAGGCGGCAAGGTAAAAGACCTGTGATTTCGCCCTGATAGCGAGGTTGCAGGTTTCGGGTTCAACTCCCGGCCAATGGACCACACCAACAACACGAAATCACAGGAGATTTCACAATGGCATATTACGATAACGTCGATGACTGGAAGAAGGAAATCGGCAATACCCTTGACATTCCAACGGGTTTGTCACGCAAGGGCCGCAAGGCTGCTTACGCCATTCGTAACTTCATGAAAAAGCACCATTTTCTGACTGGCGGCTGCAAGACGTTTTACACGCCAGCGGAATGGGATGAGCGCGGAGAGAGTTACGGCGGTGCCAGTGAACTCGTTTTCGTCTATGATGGCGGGGACTTGTACAGCATCATGAGCAACGAGTTTGGCTTTGACCTTTCCAATGAATTGCAGCAGAACTTGAATGATATCGGCGTGTTCGCTGAGTGCTGCACAAGCTGGTACAGCGCGATTTACGAGTAATCGCGGGAGGTTAGGACGATGGGAGTTTGGACGCTGGCGGATGGCAGCGAAATCCTTGTGGAAGTCAGCTTTGATTTCCATGAGGATTATCCTCATGACATTTATGTGTGTTTGTGGGGACTTGGAATATCAGCGTTTGGCGACGTTATGGACATGGATATTGTTCGCTTGGTTGGCGAGTGATAACGGGAGGTTAGGACGATGGGCGACGAGCTTTACAAAGAGAATGAGCGATTGCGCTCTGAAAACGAGCAGTTGCGGGCAGCATTGGCGCCTTTGCGTGGCATCGGTGCCCAATGCTTCATAGATGAGCGAAATTGCTTGCTTATCGCACAGAACGAATTGCAGCGCGAAATTGAGAGGTTGCGCGCTCTTTTGAGCAACAAGTGAGGTTATAACAATGACAAAGCGACAGCGCGGAATGCAGCGCCAACTGGCGAAGACCATTACGGATTTGAAGTACAACATTTCGGATCGGCGTTGGGTCGGCAGCACACGCGGAATCAAGTTTGCAAAGCGCAAGCATAACAAGGCGTTTCGGCGGTTCAACAAATCGCTGGCTTGCGAGGGCACGATTGCCCCGGAGCTTGCGCGGTTTCGGTACTAGAAACAGGGAGTTAGGACACAATGAACATGGAACAGGAACTTGACGAGATCGTCGCCTCGAAGAACAAGCGAGAAACTCAGCGAATTCACGAACTTATCGCGGCTGACCTTCGGCTTGCTGCGGAAAATGGCGCAACAAAGGTGCTTTTCACCAAAGAGCATAAAGCAAGGATTTGCGTCGATATGGCAGGCAAGTATGCTTATGATATTGCTGTGGAATATCCCGAATGGGATGGTGGACGCGGCAATGGCCCGGAAGGGCCGAAAATGTGGGTTGTTTACCTTGATTGGGAGGCTAAGTGATGAAGAGCATTGAGAAAGACCTCGCAAAAGCCGTGAAAACGGCGAAAGAGACAAAGCTTGAATTGCTGAAACAACAGCTTGCAGCCATTGCACAATCGGGATTGACGCGGGTGTGGACTGACGATGTGGCAGAAGTCGCATTGATTCAACAGCTTGCGGGCCGATTCGTTGCAGAGGTTGGCGAAACGGCAAGGCGACCGTTCGGCGTGCAAAAGCCGAAGCATTACATCGAGTTTGATTGGTCGGCATGATGCGACCGGACAGCCCGGAAAGACGGGCGCAATGCCAGCAATGCTAGCAGTCTGTAAGGAATCCGGTATTCCTTATTCATTGTGATAGGTTGCATGTGCATGGTGATTTACACGAATCATTGTGCAAACTCATGGATTCGGGTGCGTTTTCATGGGGTTAGGTGGTTCGATTCCATCGGCTGGCCCCGTGACAGATCAGGGGAGTGACATATAACCCCATAGAATCGTAAGCCTTTTGTCAAGGTGTCGGTGAAACTCCGACTGTCGCCAGAACAGCGGCACTAACAGAAAACCTGAGTGATGTCGGGCGATTAGCTGTTAGCAAGTTGCAGACCATACGCTGCAATGATGTACAATGCGGCACGGGAATATCAACCCGGCAAGCATTGAATCAAAGGTCGGATCTCGAATGAGGTCGGTGGGTTGGCACCGTAAGGCCGAAGGATGGATGCGAAAGCAAACGAAGTTCTGAAGTCACCAACATTACGCCTGTAAAGCATTAAGGTGATGCACCAGTGTTGTAATCTGGGGAACGCGGTTCAATACCGTGTATGGGCTCTAAACACCAAGTAACTTAGGAGGTTACAATACATGAGAAATCGAAACGTGAAACACGGCGCGAACTGCAACTGCAAGGAATGCAAGCGCAAACGCAAAGCCTGGAAGCCCAAATTGCAGATGGAGATCAGCCAGTTGAAGGAATTGGGTTGCACCGATGCAACCATTCTGCAAAAGCTGCAACTGGCCGGGTTCAAAGACGTTCTGACCGAGATCAAGCACTGGACTGACCGGCATGATCATCGCGGTGATAAGTTGTGGGAACCCCGGCGATAACAAGGAGTTGAGAGCATGGAAAAGCCTTGGGATTACGAGGAAGTGGCTCGATGGTTCCTCAATGACGAAATGCTATACATTATGGCAACTTCCGCGCACAGTGCTGATGCATTGTGGGAAATGTGCAACAATATCGGGGACATGACGGTCGGTGACGTTCGATTGACGGAAACCAACGTTGCATATGCTTGGCAATGTGTCAACGATGACAGGGAGTTACGATGCGATTGAAGGTTGACAACGGCGCAGCAATGATCCCGAATAGGGAAAGGCTGCAACAGTACGGAATCACCATTGATTTCGCCACAAAGCCGACACATTGGCCAGACTGGCACGATATCATGGTCTTGCCGGATTCATTCAAAATTGAAGAGGATTCGGAACATGAAATCATCTTCAGAATTGGTGAGTTCAATGCGTTTTACAGCAAGAGCGAATTGACGTTCGACATTGCTGATGAAATCCATTGGCTGTGATAAGGAGTTGAAATGATTGAGAACTTTGATTTGCAGGAAAGCAAGAGAAACCAGCAAAGCGCATTAGCAAAGATGCGGGAAGCCTTGGAAATTCTTCAGGAAGAAGGGGATTTCGAGAATTATCCATTGGTTGAAGCTGTTTTGAACAAGATGGCCCGCGAATACACAAGAGGTTGAAATGAAAAAGGGTTTGCCGCTTTATCTTATTGTGCGAATTGATGGAGATCTCGGCTATGATGAAATTCATGGCCAGATTGTTGCAGCAAAGTCGCCAACAAGTGCGCGACATAGTTGCGCTTTTGCTGATGAAGGGCGTGATATTTGGCTTGACAAGCGAACTGCGAAATGCACACGAATTGCATTGGTTAGCAACATCATGGAATCTAAGGTTGTATTGTCCGACTTTCGGTCGGCATAAGGGGTTGAAATGATTGAGACATTGAAGCATCTGATTGTGGGATGCCACGGGGAACACGCAATGATTCTGGCAGCTTTGCCGGCGATTCCAGCAGCGATACTGTGGATCAAGGCCAAGTGCTGGAAGCCAAAGCACAAAGGCTGCGGGGAATGCGAATGAGTTACAGTTACGGAGCACCATTCAGAATTGAATGCAAAGCACACGGAATCACAGGACTTGCTCGCACAAGCAAATGGGGCGGCGTTACAGTCGTTTGGGATCATTGGCCAAATCGGGAATTTCATTATCCGCGTGATTTGATGAATCGATATTTCATGAATCCCGAATTCTGGACTTGTTGCTACTAAGGGGGCGAAATGGATAAGGATCTGAATCTGGAAAGGGTGAATTTTCGCATGTTCTTCGACAAGAAACTGTGCGATATCAAAGTGGAAAAGACCAAGGACGGCAAAACGGTTTACACGTTCAAGCCTATGAAGAGGGGCGATTGATGTTCACACGCAAACACTTCAAAGACATTGCCGAAATCCTCAAAAGCATTGAGGACGAGGGCGATAGACTGGAAATCGCAATGAAGTTCGTTGTGATGTTCCGAAATGATAACAAGCGGTTTCAATGGAAGCGATTCATTGAAGCTTGCGGGCTGACAGCAAAGGAGAATAGCTAATCAATGAATATCATTGACATGATCGACAAGGCAATGGGCAATGAGGATACGCCCGATTACGCTCACAAGATCCTGAAATCAATCAGGAAGCAGGTCCAACGCGGAGTTCCGCCGACGACAAAGCAATACGGTGTGATTTTCGCCAATTGGAAAACGAAAGAGGAACGCGCCGAAGTGCGTGAAATGTTTAGCAAACGGCGCAAGCGTCGTTACCGCTGATTGAATCAGCATTGAAAGGGCCTGCAACATTGCAGGATCATGGGACTGTATCCCATGAGAAGGGTTCAGAAATTCACAGTGAACCCAGCACAGCAGCGCGAAATCATTGACCAATCAGGCGGTCGATGACGAGGGGGCTAGCTGGCAATAGAAAGTTGTCCACATTATTGTGGAAGTAAACCCCAATGGTTAGCTGCCGTTGGAGCGTTTCACTGAGAGAACAAAGAGATAGCCAAGTCACAATCTAAAGCAAACTTGATGACTTGCAACTGAGTTTGGGCGATTGATGTTTGCTTCCTCAAACAAACGTAACTCACCGAAATGGTTTACTTTCACAATAATGCTGACAACAACACGAAATCACAAATGTTTCGGAGGAAACACGATGAACAATAAAGAGAATTGCCCACATTGCGGAAATAACCTGCAAGGGGCCGAAATCAAACAGGAAGACCGGCATTTGTTCGGTGGCGTGACGCACTTTGGCCGCAAAATCGGCTGGCAAGACCCTGATATTTATGACGGTGTTTTGTTCTGGAAGTGCCCGGACTGCGGCGAGAAATGGCACCGCTGGCCCGAAGGCGATTGGCGGCGGGAAGCCGCAACCCGCCGATATGGAGTGACAAAATGACATTTATTGAATGGGTGAAGTGGCTTTTCAAGCCAGAAGTCCCTGAAATTGGTGATGTTTACGACATGAGGGACAAGGATCCGTTTACAACCTATCGAGTGAAAGTGGTTGCTACAAAGCGTGGCCATGTTCAATACGAATTTATCCCACGAATCTGGACACCTACGCTTTCGTCTTGCAGTATCCGAATGTTTCACTCTATCTATCGGAAATCACAGGACAACAACAATGAGTGACCAACAAGCAATGTTTGCAATTGCAGCGACTTTGCCCGATAACCCCAATGATGTTCAAATTCAAGTTAATGAGGCATTGGTTGAAATGTACTATCGCGGGAACTTGGAGATCATCATTGATCTCAGTGACTTGAACGGCAATTACATCAAATTCCAACACAAGGACTTAGACTAAAATGAAGTATCGAATCGCATACTTGCACAAGGACGGATCAACATACGTTGAAATCCGCGAAATGACCGAAGAACCCAAGGAGTTCGGCGCATGGGAATGGCCATTCAAGTCGGGCAGTTACGCCAATAAGCTGTATTATTCGTATGATGCCGCAATGGAAGGCGTAATGACCACATTGCATGGTGAATTGACTGCGCTGGGCATTGGCCCTTGCAACGAAATGGAATGACGAGCGAATTCGCGGGCGTAATACATTGTTGTACTTATAAGGAGAAATTTGATGTTATTGGCCTGTATCGTCGCCGTCTTATAAGCGGTGCATTATTAATGACGTAATTGGTGCATGTGGGTTCAAGTCCCATCGGGCCAACCATAGGAGAATCACAATGGAAGTTGGAGATTTGGTCAAGGAATCAGGTGCAATTGGCATAACCTCTGAAGACGGATACGCAATCGTTCTTGAAATTGATCCGAGCGGCAATGGCATAACATTGCGTTGGATTACGGGGTATTGGGCACCAGACACACAGAGATTTTGGGGAAAGCCAGAACTGGAAAAGGTGGAGTGATCACAATGAAAACAGGAGATTTGTACAAACGCGCCCCGACGCCGGAGGATTTCATTGAATGGGCATTCATCATTAATAACAAGCACATTGTGATGCTGTATATTAATTCTCGCAGCGGCTGGACCACCCTGGAGGAGTATCTGGAGACTCCGCGAAGTGAATGGCTTTTCCGAGATATTTCTTCAGAGGTTGATGGGTGGGAAAGACAATGAAGACAACAGAAACCAAAATCAGAATCAAATGCAAACGATGCGGCAAACATAGAGCAATCCAGACCATTGCGAGGATAACAGAGAATGGAAAAGTCACAATCTCAATCATCAAAGGGTGTTACAAGTGCGGACAGTTTAGGCGAGATAGAGGTTGGGGATCTCATTGAATGGACAGGGTATTCCACTGAGATTCGACGAGGGGTTGTTCTCCAAGTTCGCCCAGAAACTTATGAAATCGAGATATATTGGTTTGATCGAAAGAAAAGCATTCTGACAAACCTTCGCAGCGAATATCTGAGGAAAGTGGAATGACTGAAAAGAAACTACAACCCGGCGATGTTTGGAAGCATTCTGATCCTGACAATGGCGAAATCATTTGGGTGATTATTCTAACAGAGACAAAGGCGAAATGGTTCGATAAACGCCGCAATTGTTGGATTATTTGGGAGGATGATGGCTGGTTCGGCCCAACAACATCAATCCTCAATAAAGACAAGCGGTTATTTACCAAACTGCAATAACACCAAATCAGTACCAAAACCAACATATGATCAACAGGTTACAACAACGGCTGTAACTGTGAGGAAACACATGCAAAATCACGATGAGACATTCGAGGCTGGGGATATCTGGAAACATCAACAACCTCAAGGACTTGCAATCATTTTGGACAATGACACCTTTGTGTTGAAATGGTCACACACTGTCGCAAATCACTGGGCACAATACCCTTTGACAGTACATGAGAAACAAGGATTTATAGACGCATGGACGAAAATCAATCCGAAACCTTCGAAGTAGGCGATTTGTTTGAGTTTAACACTGCCAGACCAGAGGACAACAATGTCAGAGGTTGGATGATTGTCCTTGAAGAACAGCGGGTTGCAGGACGTTATCTGGATGAGGCTGATTGTCGTTGGCATACATGGCCATTGTCCGCATTGACCAAATTGATTGCTCGGCCAGGCTGTTGGACAATAATTAAGCACACTTGAGGACAATGATGAGGAAACCACAACCCGGCGATATCTATGTGGGAAACAAGAAACACAAACATTTCAAGAACATCCATTGGCTGAGAATTAACGAGGATAAAACGGTAACATATCTTTATCATAACCACTGGTTTCACCGCCTCCAGCAGTCGCCGCCGCTCCATGAAGCCCTCAATGATCCAAAGAAATACAAGAGGTTAGAATGAACTTCCAAGCAGGCGATTTGTTTAGGAAAAGAAACCGGGCCGCCGGCATTGTGATTGTGTTGAGCAACAAAGAATATGCAGTTAAATACCCTGGAAGACCATGGAAAATCCATGAGTTAACTGCATGGGCAATGAACGTCATACGAAGATGGGAAAAGATTGGATGATCAATGAATTGAAAGAAGGACAATTGCTCAAATGGCAATGGACACCCTCAACGCCGCATCAATGGTGGTTTGTTGTTGAAATCACTGATGAATCGACCTTTCTTCTGTGCGTAACGGATCCATTCGACCTGCCAGAAGACCTGATGAAAGTCCACGAGTTCGGAATGTCATTCATGAGACGAGAGATAAAGGAAAAACGCTTTGTGGTGATTCAATGAAACCGAAACGCTATCATAATCCACAGGTTGGAGACATTGTATCATGGCGGAGAACAGACAAGAAAATCATTGGAATCGTTACGCATGTTTGGATTGAACCCCATTTGCCCAACAAAGCGATAACGGTTTATTGGCCAAAGTATTCGAGATCCGTCACAAACAAATTGAATTTCCATTATCTAATCTCAGGAATGAACGAATGAACATGAATATCAACGACTTGAGAGAAGGCCAATTGATCAAGGATGGCTGTGGTTCAATGGGAATCATATCGTCGATAACAAAGAAGAAATCCATTATTGTTATGTGGATTGCAGGCATGATGTGCAAAGCGTGTTATCCTTCAGTGCATAGGACATACGAATGGGACGCATTACATGACGGGGATAGCATGTTAGATAGCATGGTGTTAGCAGTTAGGGTAAAGCATCAACAATAAAGCCTGATGGGCCTGCCATGGGAAAGGGGCCGAAAAGGCTATAATTAGTAAATAATTTAAAAACACACCAATATCAAGGACTTACAATGCACCTAAACCCCGGAAATCTGTTCAAAACGACCGAAAAAGGGCTCAAAACATGGCATGGACCTTATACATTTCTGATCATTGACGAGGATTACGCCATTTACATTACCACAAACAACAACAAAGGATGGCGGAAATGCGGGCTAGAATACCTCATTCCGAATATTCAAGGCGGATATGTGGTCCAAATAGCCTGAATTTACCCAAAACACCAAAATACGAACTGCAATGATATCGCGGTGTTAGCATTCACTGCACCAGAGCAAAGACAAAAATGAAAGTAGGCGAATTAAGGCGAGATTACCACACCAATGAGTATTGCGTCGTTTTGGACATAATCGATGAAATCCACTGTGTTATTCTATGGTTAGGGCTGACTCACCATAATGGGGAGCATTGGGGCTTTGGGTATCAGCGTTTACAATGCACCCAAACCATGGAAAAGCGAACCCAATTGATGCCAGATTAAGGTCAAAAACAAGGCATTTCACCAAAAAACGCTGTTTTGAATACACCAGTGATAACACGGAGTTAGCAAAAGGTGCCCCTGAGCGGAGACAACTTTTGAAGCTAACAATCGCGACACCAAGGAAGCTAACAATCGCGACACCAAGGAAGCTAACGAAAATGGAACACAAAAACGACGAACTCAACCCCGGAGATTTGTTCAGAGACGGCGGACGATGGCTTATCATTATCAGCGAAACACACTTTGTCATGAATTGGGGTGAAGGCTGGAACACTTACTTGCTCCGGGCACATGATAGGAAAAACATAATTAGATGGAAACGAATGGCATGAACGACGAAATAACATTAGAACCCGGCGATATCGTTGAACCTGTTGTCTGGCCCGAGACATCCGAATCAATCGGACGCTATGGCATTGTGCACAGTTGGTATCATAGCGAAGCCACAGGCATGAGACTCAAGATTTACTGGATTAAACAACGAAGAGTCGGAGAATTCGGTATGCCGCCGAAAGCAGTGAAGAAAGTGTCATGAACGACAAGAAAAAAAGAACCCCCCACAACCCGGTGATATCTATAAAGGCATTGGACAAATGAAGCATAAGCTTTTTCTTATTGTCCTCAGCCCCGCACGTTGTACATGGCTATGCTCCTACCCTCTAATAGGTGGAAGTCATTGGGCAATCAATGACCACTGGCCAACGATGGAAAGATATGTCACAGATGAAACGATGTTCGTAAAGCTTTAGGAGAAACACAAAGGATAACAAGGGGTCCCCCTCCTCCCCCTCCCCCTATACCGGAAACTAAGTCGCCATGGCCGCGGAATCATTGGGAAAAAGCGGGCAAGGGCGTCTTCATCGCGGACCTCAAATTTTGAGATTTTTAAGAACCGCTCCCAAGGCTCCCCGGCCCATGGCCTAATGTGAATGCAATGAACTATTTATAATATGGTAAAGATCATTATTAAATCACGAATAAGATTGTGTGAACAAAAATTGCCCACTGATCAAGTCAAAGTTCTCTATAAGAGCCTGAGAAACAAAAAATTAGACAAACAACAGAAAGCTTACAATTCCCAAAAGCTAGCACTGCATTACAAAGCAACTGGCAACACTAAATTCGCAAACTATTATCAAAAACATTACGAACGATTAACAAACTCAGGAAGAGCCAATAAGGACTTCGCTGTTGGCAAGTTCTTTCTTAACTTAAGCAACGCCGTTCATAAGAAAACAGGTGTTCGCATCATGGATCCAAGTGCTGTCAAGAATCCTCCGAAATGGGCAAAAGAATATCCATCAATGTGGGCCGCATTGCAAACAGTTGCTGATTTTACGCTTTCAGATCCTTTCACGGCATCTGTGATGTTAATTCCCGTTGCAAAGCTTGGAACGGCAGGCACAAAGGCATTGACAAAAGTTGCAGGACAGAAAGCAGGAAGCTTGGCATCATTGCCTGTAAAAGATGTTGTTACCAAGCTTGGTCCCGAAAAAAGTGCTCAATTTATGAAATTCCTAAATAGCACAGAAACCAAACAATTTGCCAAGGTTTGGTGGCAAGAGCTTTCCACATTGCCCCCTGCTGCCGCAAACAAGCATGTATCTGTCGCTTATGGTGGAGGTGGGGGAATTGATAATGTTATGCAGGCGGCGCATAGAGCTTACCGAAAATCTGTTGCGCCGGGCGGCAAGCCGAAACCTATGGGTCCGGCAAATCCAAATGTTGTTCCAACATCCCCTCAAGCGAGAAGTCCAGAAATGGCTGCTGCGATGAAAAGAAAAGAAATTGGCGGACTTGAAGGAAGAAGTTTGTCAAGAAAAGAAATTGAAAAAATGGTTTCTGATGAATTAGATACTATTCGTAGTTTCATGCCTCCTAATTGGACTCCAACAAGAAAAGATTATACAGATGCTTTACAAAAAATACATTCTAAAAAAAGAACAGCACAAACTCAACTAAAAAAGTGGGATGCCCAAAATACACGCCGTAGTGCAATGCAGCGCAATCAAGATAGGGCAGGGCGCAAACAGTCTGCAGCAGCAGAAAGAGCACAAAATAGATCTGCCGCAGCCACAACAAGAAGAGGATCTAATAAGCCCGGCGCAGATAAACTGAAAGCTGGTTCAAAAGAGTGGGAAAAATGGATGGAAGATACATTTGACAATATGTCACCCGAACAATGGAGCAAATATGGTCAGAAAGAATATTCACGACAAATGGATCGGCTCCAAGAATCAAAAACTAAAGAATATTTTAAGAGGCTGATAACATGATAAAACTTGTAATTGAACACACAGTCCACCCCAACGACATGTCAGACGAAGAATCGGACGAAATGTGGTCCCTTGATCACGTCAATCTTTGGCACATTGGTTATGCCGATCTTAATAAACCAAGTTTTGTTCGGCTTTCAAAAGAAGGATACGCCCTTCTCCAACAATTGGAAAAGGCGGCAGGCCATTTATTGTTCAAAATGGCAAAACCAAGTATCCCAACCCCAAAAGCAGCCAAGCCAAGCAGATCTTGAAGATCTTCAAAAGGAAGAGACGATGAAAAAACTATTCGAAAGTTGGAACCGGTTCTTGAATGAACAAAACATATCATATTCCGCCGTTGTCCTTGATGATACGTCCCGCCAGCAGCTTCTTGATCTTGATATCCCCGAAGGCTGGGAGCCCGTTGCTCATCATATGACAATCACAATGGGATCTCTTGTTCACAAAAACGGCAAATATGATTTTGCGCAGGACTACCCCGTTGGAAGCACTGTCGAATTGCCCATTGTTGCTGTTGGACAAGATGAACGGGCCATGGCCGTGCAGGTTCATGCCCCTCATCCAATCACAAAAAAAACAGCGTTCCCTCATGTTACTGTTGCGGTTAACCGTGAAGGTGGTGGCAAGCCCTTTCATTCAAATAAGATCCCGCCCGAAAACTTTCAAGCCCTTCAAGGCATTGTGCTATCCGGCACGGTTCAGGAGATTCCCCAAGGATGAAAAAATTATTAGAAGAATGGCGCTTGTTCGAACGAAGTGGTGGCGAGGAACATGCTCAGTATACCCGCTACCAACCTGATGTCATTGACACACGCCCTCAACAAGATATGACCATGGACAATGTTGAAGGTATCAAAGGTCAACTTCTTGATGAACTAACCAAAATGTATAACACAGAAGATGATATCCCGATTGATAAACAACAACTCCTTGCCCGTATATCCGATGATATTCAACTCCTTCTCCAACAATACGGAGATGAAGAACAAATGGATGTTAGTTAATGTCACTTCCGATCTACTATGAAAACTGGAGAAAGTTTGTTCTCAAAGAGGGACAGGAAAGCAGCAAGCTGTTGAGTCAAAATGAACAATTAGGCGCCGAAGTGATGGCAAACACATTGTCCGCGCAGGCCGTTTTTTCCGATGAAGTTCTGAAAGAAGGCGAATCTGGCGTGAACTACGAAGTCTCTAAAGCCAGCTCTCCCAGTGAAGAGGTTGTTTCCAGATTTAATGAGTCTTTATATTCCGGAAAACGTAGCGGATTTTTGACGTATTATGAAATCGATGAATTGCGTGGCATGAACCTGTTTCTTGTCGAAGGTCATAATGCCGGTTTCGCTATTAAGACAGATGGTGATATTGTTAGCGTTCACAACAATTCATCCTTAAGGGGTCTTGGACCCTTGTTCATTCAAAAGGCAATCAGTGTCGGAGGAACAAAGCTGGACCATTTTGATGGCTTTCTAAGTGGCCTGTACCGCAAGCTCGGATTCACGAATGTGCATGAAGTTTATCAATGGGACGAACAATATAAACCATCAACGTGGAATTTCGATCCGGTTGACATCATGAACCCCAAAACGAGCATTTATGCCGATGCAACGGCAATCCACGACGAGGATCAGGGATACCATTTCAAAGATTTAGAATATACTGATGAGTCAATGTCGCTAACTGTAGAAGATGGTTTTCATGTTAACGCCATTCCTAGTGAAAAGATCAATCAATACAAATATGGCCGGCCAGATGTTATATTTAGAAGACTAGTTTAGCATAGACGGGAGAATATTATGCACAAAATCCACAATGGCTGCGCGATCAACGTATCGGAGATTGTAGCAGTTTGGTCCGAAAAATATAGTGACCCGAAACTGGATCGGGATGGCTATCTGACGAGGGCTCTGTTCAGGAACAATTCAACAATTCTCACATTGGGGATCTATGACAGCAAAGCAGAAGCCGATCAACTAATTCAACAATTATTATCAAACAAATGAAACTACCGATCTACTATGAAAACTGTGAATGGATGAACCGTGTTTCGTTCATCCCCACATGGACATATGCTGTATCATTCGGATTGTGGGTCTTTTGTAAGGGCCAGATGAGCAATTTAACAAAAAACCACGAGTTCGTTCATTACCGCCAGCAGGTTGAGCTTCTGTTTGTTTTCCAATGGATATTATATGGCTTGTTCTACACATTCAATCTAATTAAATATAGGAACAAGTTCAAAGCATACTGGAACGTTCCGTTTGAAAGATCTGCTCGCCGGTATGCCAACCAGCTTTTTGCAAGGCGGCCATATGTATGGCTGAAATTTATCAAACATGACAGTTAGAATCCTTATTAAAGAAGCAGCAGAAAACATTCCTTGTGACGGCGGCCACATTAGCATTGGCGTAATTCCCCCTAATTTGCCCGCGATGACCCTGGATCAGGCTGGCGAGCATTATGGGCTTGGGGAAATTTGGGGAGGCCACGCAGGCTTTGTCAATGCTTATGAAAAGAAGTTTCTTAAGAGTACAGATGTCGATATCATTGGCAGAGCCATTGGCTTTAGCGATCAAGTAAGGGAAGGCCCTGACTACGAAGAGTGGATCTTTATTACATCCTCAGAGAATTATTATACATACAAGAATCCCGAAGATTGGAATGATGCGACTTGGCACAATGCTGTTACAGAAATTGCAAAAATTCGGAAGAAGTGTGGTGAACCTAACCAGCTTCATGGTCTTAGCTTTGAAACGGCCAAGATCGGCAGCCGTCTTCCTGAGCCCGGCATGCTGGTTATGAGCCTCATCAAGAAAAACAGCCTATTCATAAGTGGCCTGATAAACAAGAAAGCTCCCGTTATTTCAAAAATGAGCCAATTCCGTGAATCCCGACAAGGACGTGCCCGTGGTCCTCGACCTCATTGTAATCCTGGGTCCACTGGTGCCGGAATCATTGGGCCCGGACAGGAATATATGAGCATTCCTGCTGCTGCCTCACACTATGGCCTAAATGAGCTTGAAAGTCCATGGGGTGGTCCTATTAGAGTGACATCACATGTTGGTTTCAGGAGTGCCTATCTCAAAAAGTACAAAAAACCCGCAGCCCTGGGCTTTGTTTTCGTCACGAACGTTCTTAACTATTATTCCTATGTTCATCCTGAAGATTGGGATGATGATGAGTGGACAAATGCGGTTGATCAAATTTCAAAGACAATTGACTCGTGTGAAAGCCAGATGGCACCAAATGCCCATTTCTATTTTGATGTCACTCCGTATCTCAATCCGAAGATGTTCAATCTCAAAGCTATCCATCCCAAAAAGAAGTTCCTCTCGTTGCTCATGAACAAACGAGAGCCTCCTAAAAAGAGTATGCTTTCTTTGTTCCGGGAGCGGAAAAAGAAGTCCATTAAACTAATCATCCTAAATGGCTGAAATCATTGAGGATGGAAAATTATCGTATCCGTTTGTCATGGATGTGTAAATGTGATACAATATTGATATGAGAAACTTAATCGATAAACTAAAAATGGCCCCCGTGCATCGCAGGGTAGTCCTCAACGAATTCCGGATCATCACTGAAGCCGAACTGGGCAGCTTCCCGCTATCAGATCAAGAGCTAATCCGTATTGCCGAATGGGGCGGACTTGAAGGCAACCCTGTCTTCCTTGGATCCGGCACGATGGGCTCTGCATACCAATTCGGTGACCGTGTGCTCAAAATCACTCGGGACACAGATGAGGCTATTGCTGCTGCTAATTTAATTGGTTATGATCATCCAAACGTTTATAATGTTCGCGGTGTTGCTCGCAGATTCGCTCCGGGTGCTACCGTGGGCCATATGCCTCATTTCCCATACATCATTGTTTATGATATGGTCGGCTCTGCCGATATTGGAACCGACATGAATCTGCCCAACAAAGAGCAGCAAAGCGTTATCATGAGCATCCATGCTTCTTCAAGTGAAATTTGGTTTGAATGGAACTCTGATCTTTTCGAAGCAATTGACAAATTTGTAAAATGGACCAGATACAACGAAGTAGAAATATCGTCCACCACAATTCCAAAATATGCCAGTTACGAAGACAAGCTAGATAAGCTTTTGCATTTGGCCGGGCTTTCAAAAAATGAAAAAGAAGTTCTAAAGGCGTCATGGGCTATCACAATTGGTTTATATGCTGGCAAATACGACATTGATTCTTCTGAAGCAATCATTGGAAACATTGAACGCAATCGGGTCAAGTTCAAAGCGGTAGACGATGTCGCAAAGGGGCTGACGTTTCTTAAACAAAGAGGAATCATATTTGATGATCTCAAAACCACAAACGTTATGAATGTGCGCGGCGATATGGTGATCATTGATGTCGGCAAATCTGTTGTTCGTAGCCGAAAAGAAATCGGAACGTTATGAAACGACGGTTAGAAGAAATTGGTTTATTGCCGGGTCGCAAATACAACATCATCAAGAAAACAAAACATCACGTCTTTATAAGATTTGAAGGGGAACATACCACATGGGTTATATCATTATCATCGCAGCATTGCTAATAAGCGCTTGCAGCACACCACCAAACCAGTCACAATCGCCATCCGAAATTGCTTCCACCACTAAATCCACTCATTGTATTTGTTCTCCATATTGATAACTATCCTAATTAGATCAACCAATACTAATTATCTCATGAATGAATGGAAAAAGTTTCTCGTTGAAGATAACGAAATTTTGTGCGAGCCTGGGGAAGTAAGCGCTGGGATCATAAAACCTGATGGTCGATTTGAATATTTGGACGGATCGGACCATCAGGAATATGCTTGGAATTTCCTGATGGATCGCGGAGATAACCTTGAGGGACTTGAGTCTGGCCAGCAAATAAAAAACCATTTTGTCCAAAAGTATAAACACATCATTGTTTCGAATGCTTATAACATGTTTGGCCCAGATCCAAATTCTTTGAAGGCCGACAAATGGAATATTCTTGTTAGCAGCATTGGTGATATGCTTCGCAAATGCGGTGAACTATCAAAAGACGCTTGGCAAACAAGGATCTTCTACGGATTTCAAGACGCCAGCGGCAAGTCACAAACAATCAAAGATCGCAACATTAAAAGGTTTATGACGGCATTGGTTAAGAAGAAGAACTTAGCAGAACCAACAATTGATTATTCATTTTTATTAGAAAACTTCAGAAGATTCATTAAGGAAGGTAAATAATGGCAGCACTATCACACGATCAAATACAGAAAGCATTCACAGAAGGGATCGGCGAAGTGCTGAAGCTGCTCAAGGTTGCAGAGGAGCAGGCACAGCAGAATCCGAGAGCAGCAGAGATCTATTTGGGGCTTGCAGCACGTCGTAGACAGCAGCTAACGGCTTTATTCACCCACTTGGATACCAAGGCCGATGAAGCCAGAGAAGCCGTAGCAAACGCCACTCAGGGGGCAAAGAAGGCTATGGCAGAGAACCGGGTAATCAGAGTTAAAGTAGCGGCCAGATCCATTCGCAAAAATAAATGAAAGCTAAGGCTGGCACCGCCATCCACGTTCGGAATCGCCATTTCTTAAACTCATTAATCTGAAACCATTCGGTTCCTTTAACACGGTCTGCTGCATATTTCTTATGAAGTTCGACTTCAATATCTTTATTATAGATCTTATATATAGAAAGCTTGTCTTTGCTTCCAGTCTGTAATTCTTTCAGGCGTTTATGGACTGAGCGTTTGGTTTTGCCGATCTTGAAGTAGTTGGTATCGGCTGCTTGAATTATGTATGTTTTCGTCGTTCTCATCTAAGTTTTAGAATAGCAGCTTTTTATGTTACATTCAAGCTAATTATAATGTTCGGAGTTTCAACATGCAGCATAACAGGTTCATTGACAGCTATCTCAAGCTTCTTATTGAGAGTAGACTAACAGACGCGATTGACAGATATCCCGAAATCGAAAATGACATTACAACATTCGCAAGGTGGGATCCATCGGGTAATCAGAAGTACTTGATGTGGATGTCAAAAATGCTTCATTCTATTTACACGAACAGAAACCACAGAAAACTGGAAACAACTGCTCAAACAAAGTTGATTTCTGAAATTGATAAATTCATACTTGAGACAGTTCAATTCTTCCACGAGAACTCGCAGAGGATAAAGAAGAAAGATATTAATCAATACAAGACAGTTCAAGAGTTATACGACGCGGTTGAGCAGGTTAGGTCAAAGGAGTCTAAAACACAAGCGAGAAAGACAAAGAGGATGAAAGCAAAGGAAGGGTCAGAGGTTGTTTATCAAGACAATCTAATTGCTATCTTCAGATTGTATACAGAAGAAGCTGCTTGTTATTATGGGCAAGGTACTCAGTGGTGTATCTCGGCAACAACATCTGAAAACTACTTTAATCAGTACACGAAAGACGAGAATACGTTCTACGTTGTTGTTACCAAAGTTGTTAAGATGCTGCCGAAGGGGTTTGATCTTGATGATCTCGAAAAAATTGCTTTACAATATGACGATGGCCGCGAACTTGAGGGGATCTATGATGCCAGCGATGAGGATAGACATGATTCCATACTCTATGAGTACTTTGATAAATTAATGGAATTGTTTATGGACGGCAAATATACCGGTGAGCAATACTTCGAATTCATCCAAAAACCGATTTTGAAGAACTTAGAAGCCAATCCACCGGAGCCAGAGACGAACTTTGAGGAAGAGTTCGAAAAGGTTGAAGAAGAGTGGCAGGATAGCTTTCAACATGTTAACTATTATTCATCTACAGACGATGAGTTCCCTTACTTTGGGGCGAGTTTGAACATTGGTTACGACAACTATATTAAAGGATCTCATAAGGGTTGGAACGATTGGAATACGAATTCTTCAATAAAAGACGCAGCAGAAAGTGCTGGCATGGAAGTGATCGGGATTGATGAGATCGAAGTTGAAACTGATAATGATTCAATAATGATAGATTTTCGATTTAGGACAGACTACTACGAGCGTGACGCACATGGTTACGGCGAATTCTTAGGAGATTTACGACATCATGTTGAATCTGAATTTAAGACGATTGTGAACAAGTTAAGGAGATCCCTGGTCGAGCTTAAAATTCTCAAGAAATCGCTCATTGATGACCTTGCTGACCAGTTTGAGAAGAAAGCGATTGAAGATAACGAGGATCTCGATGAAGTCAATATTTTCAAGAACCTTGCATCACACTATGATCCAGACGATGGCGACATAACTATCAGAACTCCAGAGTACAGGATATTCGAAAAAGAACAACCCAATACGCCCAGGTCAAATGCGGGCAGTGAAAGAATTAACCTCGCAACACATATTAGCTTTGAACATGATTATTTCACACTGTCTTTCGAGAAAGTGATTAGGAGATTTATCGTTGACAACAAGAAGCAGTTATCATTTCCAGGTTTCAGTCCGAAAGAAGAGGACATTGGCTTCGCTCAGTTAACGTTGGGCCCCGGTGATGATATTCATATAATTCACAAAGAATGGTATACCCCTCGGCCGCGCATCAAATTCAGATCGCGGATAAGTTTTGAATCGAATGACGACGAAGTTGCCAATATCTTTTCATTTTGGAAATTCGTTGATGAGAACTATTTTGAATTTGAGTCAGCTATTAAACTAATCATCTATAAGACGAGGAAATACTATGAAGACCAAGCAAAAAGTTAAGATCGTAATCAAAGAAATCAACACCTCTGGTATTGACACAAGCCTGTCTGGCTTCTCGATGAAGCGACCATTGCCAGGAAAGCGTTCAAAAGCCAAAGAATCTGACGACCGAATCGAAGCGGACTTGCACAACGTTCAGAGTACCATCGAGAGACTAGAAGAATATATTCGCCATATGCACAAGATGATTGTTCAGATCATCAATAAGAACAAATAATGAAGCTGTTACTAAAAGAAGACAAGCGCGGGAACATTGTCAGATTGCTTGGATATCATCCTAGTGAAGCTGATATGTTTCATGAAATGAACCCCAAGTGGAGCTTCTTTCTTGCCAAAATGCATAAAGGAGTTTATGATGGGTCGATAGCGAATGCAAAGAGCGTGAATTCGCTTGTTGGAATGTCTGCGGAATCACAGATGGAAATTAATAGCTTTGCTTGGGATGTAGCAACCGCAGCTAACGAGTGGCTTCAGAAGTATCCTAATGAATTCAAAAACGTCAAGAACTTGGAATTCTATGAATTCTCTGTATACAGAAATCGACATCGCAAAAAGATGGAAGAAGAGGAGAAGAAGAAGGGGCTGATGAAAGATGCCACCATAACATTCCCAGATGGTTTCTTCTGGCACGACACAAAATCAAACACATGCGACGAATGGATCAGCGACAAAATGCAGCATTGTGGAACAGACGAAGATGGTCATTTACAGATTCTGTTCGATGATAAACTTGAACCACATGGAACGTTAACATGGGATAAGGAAAAGAACAAGATCACGCAAGCGAAAGGCAAGCAGAACAAGGTTCCCGATGAGAAATATTTCAAATATTTTGAGGGGTTCTTTAAGAAATTTGAACTTCCAGAAGTGGTCAGCTCTTTAGATAATGATGAAACTCTAGAGTATCGCAAATATGGTGTGATACTTCATGCGATTAATCACCTTGCCCGACAATATGAAAACGATAGAAAACAGTGGTGGAAAAATGAAGAATATTGGTTGAATGGTGAATATTTTGGTACATCTACTAGAACAGGTGATTCTCCGATGGCTTATAGAAGGGCTTTGAAAAAGTTCGAAGAAGACCAAAAAGCCCTCCAAGAAAACATCAACATCAAAGTGCCAGAAAAACAACTACAGCCAGATCTGTGGCAAGACGGAAAGCTCAAAGAAGATGTTATAGACGCCCTCTTGAAAATCGCAGATACGTTCTTAGAGTTCCTCAAGATCCAAGTGTCTGTTGACGACATCATCCTAACAGGCTCAATGGCCAACTACAACTGGACGACCTACAGCGATATTGACTTGCACATTCTTATTGATTATGATATGATTGATGATGCTGATCCCGAGTTCGCTAGAGAGTTCTTCAAAAGCAAACGAAACATTTGGAACGCTAAGCACAGCATCCACGTCAAAGGTTTTGAAGTTGAGGTATATCCCCAGGACTCTGCTGAAGATCATGTGTCCTCCGGAATCTATTCTGTTCAGCAGCGCAGATGGCTTATTGAACCTCAAAGGAAGGTGATTGATCATGACACGTCGGCAGAGTCTGTTGTTCATAAAGCAATCGAGTTTCAGCATGCCATCGATAGTGCTAAAGATTATAGTGAGCTGGATAGACTAGTAGATAAAATTTGGAAGATGAGAAAAGCTGGACTGAATAAAGAAGGCGAATACTCAGAGGAGAACTTAATTTTTAAGCACCTCCGTAACACGGGCTATCTCCAGAAGCTCATATCGTTTAAGAACATTAAGCAGGATCAGGAGTTGTCGTTAGCGGAACAGCAATTAAATGAGGACAAGCGTGGCAATATCATGAGAGTGCTTGGACTTCCGAAGTTCATTGCAGATTACTATCATGGTGACGCTGGCGCTAAATGGAGCTTTGTATTCGCAAGGTGGTGGAAAGAAAAGTATAGTGAGTCAGCGCCCGCATGGCACGCCCCGAGTCATCTTCTTGATCGACTTAGACATAATGGTATCGATACAATGACTAAATTAACACACTATTATCAAAAACTAATTGATAGTGACAACGCTTGGCGTCGGACTGCTATTAGATCATTAAACTTAGACTTCTTGACAGTTGAAAATTATGATTTAAATCCAGAAGGTAATCCATATAGATATTTTATTGAGTACATCAAAGAACATCCCGAAATCTTTAAACAAATTAAGAATATGAAACTTGATGATGCTATTACTTTTGTTAATGAGAGACAGGCCAAATCTCTCAAGTCAGATAAAAACAAGGTCATAATGACATTTCCAGACGGCTTCTTCTGGTACGACAGCAAATCAAGCGTTTGCCCGGAATGGATGAAAAACCAAATGCAGCATTGCGGCAGGGACTTGAGAGGACATATGATCTTCTTGGTTGGTCCAAACAATGACTTACATGGAACATTGACATGGGACAAAGAGAATAACGAAGTCGTTCAGGCAGTTGGAAAACAAAACGAACACCCGGAAAGAAAGTACTGGTCGTACTTTGAGGAATTCATCAACCAACACAAAGCGCCGCCGACACAAGATATGTTCTTGCCATCTTTGGCAGACTTTGGCAATTGGTTGTGGGATCAAATGCCGGAAGAACTTCAAAAGCCCATTAAACTAACAAATGAGCTTGGACGAACGACGTACAAATTCAAAGGAAAGCTTCATAGAGAAGATGGGCCAGCCCTCTATTATCCCAATGGGGGAAAGAGTTGGTATATTAATGGCAAATTACACAGAGAAGATGGGCCGGCAGTAGAGAGGGCTAACGGGAAACGACAATGGTATAAAGACGGCTTATTGCACAGAGAAGATGGACCGGCAACTTATTATGAGGGCGGCCTCTTCGATGAAGCGGAAGGTGAAGAATATGCGCTTGATGGAGTTAAGTTGCATAAGAGCGATTGGGAACATGAGGTCGAAAAGCTGCGAACCATACCGGGTCTAAGATAGACAACTAGTTATATACACGAGGAACGAAGAATGCAGAAACTATTTGAAAACTGGAGAAGGTACAACCAACTCAACGAAGCCAAAATGGGCGCGTGGGAAGCTATCCGTCGAGCGTGGGATATGGTGCCGAGCGATCAACAAGAAAAGCTTAAGCACGATGCTTCTCGGGGTGATTACAAGTCAATTATCAGAAACAACCCCAACCTCATTGGAGGGGCCGTCGCAAATGCCGTTGGCCCAATTGCTGGAAATGCATTGGCATTGCTGATTTCAAAGATGTTTGAGGATAAAGAAACCGGGGAGGGCTCATTTGAGAATAGCAAAGAGATTTATCTTAAACACGCTAAGGAATTGGGTTCGCTTGGTTTTGCAGATGTGGGTTCAGAAGAAACAGGGGAGATCGAAGATGAAGAAGCGACAAGCGAAGAGGGTTAAGGTAAGGTTCCTTAAGGAGAACTACGAAGCCACATACGGTCAAGGGACTCGTATGACCCACATGGGCGATGATAACAGACTGGACGGTGATGTAACGCCATCTACCGATCAAGCTACAGATCGCGAAGGAGAAGATGTTCTCCCCAGTCCCCGAGCAAGAGTTGGCAATCTTGAGGATTACAACAGAACATATGCAACGCTCATGGGCAGACCTCAGATGGCAACAAACAATGCGCTGAAAGACATCATGGTGGAGATTGAAGTTGGTGATCCCGAATCATGTGCTCAAGCTGTTGCTGATTATCTGCATGATCGTGCCAAAATCAGCTAAGCAAACAATGTTAATAATCCCTAACACAGCATTGGACCGAATGATTGATGCTGCGCTTGTCAATGAAGATAAGCGCGGGAACATTGTGCGAATTTTAAACTTTAACAAGCAAGCTGCTGACGCATTTCATGCGATTAATCCAAAATGGAGTTTTGCTCTAGCTAAGTGGATGAAAGAAGGTCTGGAGGAGTGGGGTGGGCCTGGATTAATTAACTCAATAATAAATAGACTAGCAACTGGCCATGTAAAAACGTATTATGGTATACCACTATCAGACGAAGATCAATATCAAGCAAGAATGGCGATTTCTGATTTAGTTTTGCTCAATTTTCTTAAGGAACATCCAAATCAATTTCGAAATATCAAAGATTTACATTTTCGTGAAGCAGAAAAATATGTTCGAAACAAAAATAAAATCGCCATAAGAAAGAAGTTCATGGTTTCTGATGATGGCGAGATTGTTCTTAAACTAGCTGATGGTTCCTTTTGGTATGATGGAGGTGAACAAGGCAAATGCCCCGATTGGATCGGGGATTTGATGCAGCACTGCGCCGCTGACAGGGGTGGTTATCTCATCACCCTGTTCGACAAGAACTATGAACCACACGTCACATTGACATGGAAGAAAGAAGAACAACGAATCTCACAAATCAAAGGAAAGCAGAACGATTACCCCGTCGAGAAGTACTGGCCGGCGATTGCTGAGTTCATTAAGCAATTGAAGGTGTACCCTGGCACAGGCATTTCGAATGCGAAGCTTAATCAGTACATGCGGGATGCTGTGTTTGAGGTTCCAGGGATGGCAGAGGGATCGGTTGGTGATTGCGGGGCCGGCTTTGGGCTGCGCGCTAGAAGAAAGTGTGAATGGCGGCGATGGCATGATCAAAAGCTACACAGAGAGGATGGACCGGCGATTGAATATCCGAATGGAGAACAAGAAAATCAGTATTACCTTGATGGGATGTGGGTTTCGGCGGCGACCCATCAACATCGCTATGGGAGTCTCAAAGAATCATTGTTAACAGAAGATAAGCGTGGTAATATTGTAAGGTTATTGGGATACTCAAGTGAGGCGGCAGATGTCTTCCACAATATCAACCACAAGTGGAGCTATTCTTTGGCAAGATGGATGAAAGAAGCTCTAGAAGTTTGGGCTGGCCCGGAACTTATTGGCCATGTTCTTGGTAAAATTCGGGGCGGAACAGTTAAAAGATTCTATGGGATTTCTCTAGATCCTGACGAAACTGCGAACAGAAACTTAGGCATTACCGATACAAGGCTTTTGGATTTTCTTAAAAAGAATCCCTCTGAATTTAATAATATCAAGAACTTACCATATAATGAGCTTGACGAATATATGCTACAGCATCGGCGCAAACGGGTGCTCAATCAAAACGACATCATCCTCAAAATGGACAATGGCTTCTTCTGGCATGAGTCGCCAGAGAAAGGAACCTGCCCTGAATGGATCAAAGATCTTATGCAGCACTGTGGTGTTGATAGGGGCGGATATTTGATAACCCTATTTGACCCAAACTATGAGCCACATGTCACCTTAACGTGGAAGAAAGAAGAGAAGCGAATCTCCCAAATCAGAGGCAAGCAGAACGATTATCCCGTTAAGAAGTACTGGCCATATATCAAGGAATTCATTCAGAAGCTGCGCGCGTATCCGGGAACTGGCATTTCGAATGCGGAGCTTAATAGGTATATGCTTAGAGCAGTGGC
>CEPZ01088407.1_pt1 | contig 36753 bp, 34 predicted proteins | sample 530461 | NCBI WGS metagenome assembly CEPZ01 (sample SAMEA2620106, study PRJEB7988) | marine metagenome | isolation source: saline water (ENVO:00002010), including
AGTGGTTAAACTATTTTCAAAGTAAAGGTCAGTTAACTGATTTTAATGATATATTTGATTGGATAATTTTTGATGATATCGCTAATTTAAATAACCAAAATATAAAAACTTCTGATTTTAATGGATTACCTACAACTATTGGTGTTTATAGTGTATATGCACTTGATATGTCTAATAATGAATTAAGAAATGTTGATTTTCTTGGTTCTGTTAGAGAAGTAAGAACAAATCTTAATTTACAATCAAATGATTTAAGAAATATTGTTGGATTATCACAGCTTGAAACTGTTAATGTTTTAGATATATCTAAGAACTCATTTTTAGGTGATATTAGAGGATTAGAAAATTTACAGTTTGTTAATCAATTGATATTAGATGACGCAAATCAATATAATTTAAAACCAGATTACAGTAGTCTTTTTTGTCAAAATTTAGAAAATAAAAATATTAATGCTGTAAGAGTAGATGGTGAAAGATTAAATGTTCTAGATTTATGTTCTAATGTACCAGATGATATTCAATGGTTAAACTTTTTTCAAAAATATAATCAATTAAAAAATATTTCTGAACTAAGTAATTGGCAAAGTGCAGACGAAAAGGCAGTGGTTAATAGAAGTTTAAATAGTAATAATCTACCACAAGTGTCAATACCATTAATAAGTTTATATTCTTTAAATTTAGATAACAATAATTTAGAAAATGTGAGCTTTATGTCATTGATCAATGAAATTAGAGAAGATTTTAGTATAAAAAATAACAAATTAATTGATTTAAAAGGTTTTGATAATGTACAAAAAGTTAATAATTTAAACTTATCAGGTAATTTACTTGAAACATTAAATGGTTTGAACTTACAAAAAGCAGCTATTATTGATTTAACGTTAAATAATAATTTAATTGATATTTCTAATTTAGAAAGTATTGAAGAAGCTCAAAAAGTAATAGTGGATAACCCTGCTCAATATACAATTAAACCAAATGCTAATTCAACATTTTGTCAACAAGCACTAGCAGGTAATATTATTATTTCTCAAAATAATTTTAAAGATATAAATGCTGAAAATATTTGTGATGGTGCTGTAAGTCCACAAAATTCTTGGTTATATTTCTTTAATAAAAAAGAGCAATTATTAGGGCTTGAAAAGTTAGAAGATTGGACAAATTCAGGAATGTCAGTAGAACTTTCTTTTGAAACACTAAATAATAGTAGAGTTCCAAATTATCATTTTGGAGTGAATGATATATATAGTCTTAACTTTAATTATAATCAATTTTCAAATGTAGATTTTCTACAAGGTGTAAAACTTGTTGAAAAAGATTTACTTTTAAATAATAATTTAATTAATAAAACAAAAGGTTTTTTTGATTTAGAAGAAGTAAAGGGTCTATTTGATTTATCTAATAATGAATTAAGTGCAGATGGCACAGTAGATTTAATAAATCTTAAAAAAGTAAAAGAGCTTAAAATATATAATAATGTATTCTTAGAGGATTTAAATGGATTACAAAATATTGAAGGAAACACTAAAGAAGAACCTGTAATTCTTCGTTTAGATCCTACTTCAATGTATGCAAGTAATCATAGATATAACAGAAGAAAATGCTGTAATGAAGATCCTTCTTTAAGAGAAATAGTAAAGTTGGATTTATATACACCTTTATGTTTTGGTATAGCAACAGGAAGAACAGTAGCTTATGTGAAAGAAACTGAAACTAAAGCTGATATGAATGTTATTTGCGAAGGTTTAACAAATGATGCTGCTTGGTTAGAATTTTTCCAAGATAATAATCAATTATTATCATTTAATTTATTAGGTGAGTGGAACAATAATGATGTAGCAGCAGATGTATCTTCAAAATCTTTTAATGATTCAGATTTACCATCTGGAACTATGGGTATTAATAGTATTTTTGATTTAAATTTATCAAACAATAATATTACCAATGTTAAATTTATGGGATTAACAGAAGAAGTAAGAGGAATCTTAGATTTATCAAATAACAATATTCAGTCATTAAATGGATTAGATTTATTAAAAAATGTTAATGAATTAAAAATATATAATAATGATTATGATAATTTAATACATATATCGAATATATCAAATGCTAATGCAATTAGAATAGATAATCCTGATGAATTAAATAAAATTCCATATACGCTACCTCTATGTCAAGGTATCGAGAATGGAACTGTAAATGTATATTTAGAAGAAGAAACAACTCCTTTGGCATTAGGCAGAGTATGTTATACAGCAGATACTGATCCAAATACTGCTTGGTTGAGGTTCTTTAATAATAACTCTCAATTAACAAGCTTTATTCAGCTTACAGATTGGGAAACACAAACAGGTTTAGCAAATGTAGGTAGCTTGAATCTTTCAAATAGTGATATTCCATCAAGCTTAATGCAAATTAAATCTTTAGATTCATTGGATTTTTCAAACAATAGTTTGGTTAATTTTTTCTTCTTATCTAATATAGAAAGAGTTAGAGGATATCTTGATTTATCAAGTAACAATCTATCAAATATAAGTGGATTAACAAACTTAAAATCAGCAGATGTTGTTAGATTACAAGGAAATGGTGATATATCTTCTCTTGTTCCTTTATCTAATTTGGGTAATGTTAATCAGCTAATACTTGATAATCCAGAACAATATACTACAAAACCTTCAATTAACACTGATTTTTGTAATGGTGTTAAGGATTTACGAGTTAACGTTGTAAGTTTAGATAGAGAATTAAGTTTGAAAGATGTTTGTAGTGGTGTTACAGATGAAGAAGAATGGTTAAACTTTTTCCAAGCAGGTTATAATACGTTATTACCTTTATCAAAACTATCTGATTGGTTAGTTTTTTCTGAAGTGGCAGAAATATCAGCACCACCAGTTAATAATGAAGAAGATGAAAGTGAAAATAATAATCCTACTAATATAACTTCTATTGTTGTTTCTCCTATTGATAATTCTAAATTACCAAATAGTAATTTACCTATAAATAGTATTTATGAATTAATTATAAAAGATCAATTATTAACAAATACAACTTTCTTAACAAATGTAAATGAAGTAAGAAAAAGTTTAAATCTTTCAAATAATAATATTTCAGATTTAAGTGGATTAAGTAACTTAAATGTGAAAGTTCCTAATTTGAATTTATCAAATAATAATATTTCGGATTTAAATAGTTTATCTGGTTTACAATTTGGTAATCTAAATCTATCAAATAACAATATCTCAAATGTAGAAGGATTAGATTTTTCAGAAATAGATAATCTATATTTAAATGATAATAATATAGAAAATATTAATGGATTAAATAATTTAGTAAAAATTAATGGTGAAATTTCTATTGTAAATAATAATACACTAACTGATATTACAGGTTTATCTAACTTATCTTCTGGTAAAGTTAATATTGATTTAGCTTCTCAATATGTAATTAAACCAGAATTTGAAACACCTTTCTGTAAAGCAATTCTTGCTAATAATGTGAATGTTTTTGATTTAAATGGTGATAAAGTATATGTTGAAGAAATATGTATAAATGTAACAGATGAAGCTTTATGGTTAAGTTTTTTCCATAGAAATAGTCAGTTATTGCTTTTAGATGAAATGAATGAATGGAATACATTAAATGAAGAAGCTTTATTATCAGGTTTAACACTAAATGAAGCTGGCGATCTTGTTCCTTCATCTAAAATATATAGTAACGCAGATTTTCCAACAGGAAATATTGGGGTTAGTTCTTTATACACATTAGATTTTTCTCATAACAATATAACCTCTATTGACTTTTTATCTGGATTAGAAACCGTTAGGGGTGATTTATTATTATCAAATAATAATTTAGAAAACATTAATTCATTATCAGAATTACAAGAAGTTACTGGAAGAATTGATTTATCTAATACAAATACAAATGATGTATCAAGCTTATTAAAGCTTAAAAAAGTAGGTATTTTAGATTTATCAGGAAATCCAAATATAACTGATTTATCAGGTATTGAAAGATTGTCGAATGCTTTAACTCTTTATTTAGATGATCCAAGTCAATATGAATTAATAGACTTTACTTCAGATGTTTGTTTTGCTATTTCAAGAGGTGAAGTACTACCAAAAGTAAAAGCTACTGGAAATGGTATTTATATTGAAGAGTTATGTGATGGTGTGCCTAATGATGCTAAATGGTTAAGTTATTTACAATCAAAAGGTCAGCTTTTAGGATTTACAATGTTAAATGATTGGGAAAGAATAGATGCAACTGCGGAAGTTAAATCACAAGGTTTAACCGTTGTTGATATTCCAAGTGCAAGAATGCCTACAAGTCAAATATACAAACTTGATTTGTCTGATAATGCATTAACAAATATAAGCTTTATGAATCTTATAGAAGTTGTAAGAGAAGAAATTAATTTCAGTAATAACAATATAGATAATATTTCAGGTTTAGGTAGATTAAAAAGCGCTAAAACTATAAATCTATCTAATAATAATATAGATTCTCTTGATGACATGAGTAGTATAGAGAGTATCAATTATTTAAATATCTCAAATAATGCAAATTTAAGGGATATTTCTAAATTAAGAAATATTGAAGATGTTATAGAATTAAAAATGAACAACACTGCGGCAACAACATTAGCAGTTCTAGAAAACTATACTTCAATGACTACATTAGAGTTTGAAGGTTCTCCTATAACTGATATTAATGCTTTGGCTGAATTGTCACCATTAAATATAGCTTTTTCAGATCCTTCTTTATTTGAAAACAAACCAGATTTTAATTCTACAATATGTCAAAACTATTATAATGATATAAAAAATAATACTATTGCAAATAGGATATATGATTATACATACAATAATAATAGAGTTTATCTGAATCATTTATGTAGTAACATACCTAGTGATATTGCTTGGCTTGATTTTTTCCAAGCTGAAAATCAGTTGACAACTTTTAACACTTTTTCAGAATGGGAAACTAAAAGTTCGACAGCAACTGTACAGAATAGAAATTTACGCAATGGTTTATTGCCAGAAGATAATTTTGGTTTAAATTCAATATGGAGTCTTGATTTAAACAATAACCTTTTAGAAAATGTTAATTTCTTAGAAACTGTAACAGAAATAAGAGGTATATTAAATTTAGAAGATAATCAAATCAATGATTTTTCAGGCTTAAATCAAATAAAAGATATAAGTAGTTATTTTATTATTTCAAACAATAATGCTGAAAATATAAATATTGAAAGCTTAGAGACAGTAGGAAGCTTCATGTATATTAATGATATGAATAACTTAACAAGTTTGACTTTACCTAAATTAAATTCAGCAAATTACATCAATTTATTAAGAAATAATAACTTAGTGAATTATGAAACTCCACTTTTAAGAAATGTAAGTGTTGATTATGTTATAGATAACAATTCAATTGAAAATATAAATCTAGATGGATTAACAGTGGGTAGAGATTTATTTATTAGATATAATAAAGGTGGTTTATTAAATATACAACAAGATAATTTAGTTAAAGTAGGTAGAGATTATAATATTATTGATAATGATATAGAAGAATTAAATCTTGAAGTAACCGATACTATTGGAAGACATTTATATATAAATGATAATGAAAATCTTAAAAATATAAATATAGGAACAATTCCTTTATTGGGATGGGCATTACAAATCAATAGAAATAATGCATTAGAAAGGGTTTATATAGAAAACATTGAGTCACAGGCTGGTAATACGGGTGTTAATATTCTTGATAATTCTTTATTAAATGAGGTTGTGATAGATAACTTTTATAAAGTTGCTGGTAGTCTAAATATGAGAGATAATAACAAATTAAATAATGTTACTATTAATGATATAGATTTGATTTCATTTAATTTACTATTAGATGAATTAAATAATTTAGAAACAGTTAATATAGGTAATATAAGACAATTAGGATATGGAATATATCTTAACAAAAATAATAAATTAAAAAGTGTTAATATAAATAGTATAGAACAAATAGGTTATGATTTATTATTAAATGAAAATCCAGAATTAACCTCTTTAAACATTAATAATTTAGAAAGAATTAATAGAGGGTTTTTATTAAATGATAATCCTAAATTAACTGACATTAGTGGTTTAGCAGGTGTTGCTTATGTTAACCCTTCTTATAGAAACTTTGAAATAGATGAACCTTCTCAATATACAGTTCTACCAGATTATGAAACACCATTCTGTATTGGTATTACTGCAAGTGATATTATTCCAGAACACGATAATAAGCGAGTATCTATATTAGATATATGTAATAACGTACCAGAGCATGCTATATGGAAAGATATATTCCATTCATATGAGCAAATGAGAGATGCTGATACTATTTTTGATTGGGAGTTAACTACTAATACTTCAAATGTTAATATATCAAGTAAGTCTGTAAGTGAAAATGATTTTCCTTCTTTCCCTATAAACTCAAATAAATTATATATATTTAATATATCTAACAATAATTTTACTCAATTAGATATATTGGCTAATTTAATAGAAATAAGACATAGTTTATATGCTCAAAATAATTTGATTAATGATATATCAAATCTATCTAATCTAACAAGAGTAGAAGAAAACCTTGATTTAAGTCAAAATAGATTAATAAATGTTGATTCACTAAGTAATCTAACTTATGTGGGCAACGAATTATCATTACACACTAATGGATCTCTTGTAGATATATCAGGTTTGAGTAATATTTCTTTTGCTGAAAGAATAGAGCTTGATTCTCCAGAACAATATTTAACAGTAATGGACGCAACTTCTCCATTCTGTCAAGCATTAGTAAGACAAGATATAAAAGTTTATCTTGGTAATACTAATGAAAAAATACAAATGAGATTTTTATGTGAAGATTCTAATGATACTGATTTATGGTTAAATTTATTCCATACATATGATCAATTATTAAACTTCTCAATAATGAATGAATGGGAGTCAGTAAATGAAATAGGTGATTTATCAGATAAAAGTTTCACAATGGCAGATATTCCAAATTCTTCATTAGAAACTACAAGTGTATATGATTTATTATTAAATGATAATAATATTACAAATCTTGATTTCATGTCTAATGTTACAGAGGTTAGAAGAACTCTTGATGTAAGTAATAACTTATTAAATAATATTTCTGGTTTAGTGAATATTACAAATTATGAAAACTTATATCTTGGAAATAACAGTATAAATGACGTTTCTGCTATTGATAATATACAAACAGGATTGATTAATTTAGATTTATCTTTTAATGATATACTGAGAGTTCCTAGTTTAACTAATTTTGCTGATTTAAATAATGTTTATTTTAATAATAATATAAACCTTGAAGATATTTCAGGATTAAATTCACTAAGAAATATTAATATTTTAAATTTACAAAATACAAAAGTAAGCGATCTTTCAAATCTTAAAGATATGGTATCATTAAATCAATTGTTATTGGATGATCCTTCGGAATATTCTCCTAAACTAGATTACTTCACTCCTTTCTGTGATGGCATAAAAAATGATATAATATTCCCTTATTACAATAGTAACTTAATAGATATAAGAGATTTATGTCAAGGATTTACTGATGATTATTTATGGTTACTTTTCTTAAGAGATAATGGACAATTAATAGATTACAATGATATATCAGAATGGGAAACAAATGCTGGTATAGCAGAGGTTATTAATAAATCACTTCAAAATGTTGATTTACCTCCTAATCTAATTGGCGTGAATAGTTTATTTACATTAAACTTTTCTGATAATTTCCTTGATAATGTTAATTTCTTAACAGAAGTTAATGAGGTAAGAGATACACTTGATTTAAGTAATAATAGTTTAACTGATATATCAGGTTTGACTAATTTAAGTTCTGTTAAAAATTTATATTTACAAAATAATGAAAATCTTGGTGATATATCTTCATTAAGCAATATTGTAACAATAAATAACTTAAATATATCAAATACAGGAAGAGTTGATTTTAGTGGTTTAGATTCATTAACAACAATAACTGGTACTTTTGATATTAGAAATAATTTTGATTTAACTAATCTTTCCTATTTAAATCAAATAACAAGTGCAAATGCAATTCAAATATCAGATCCAGATTTATATGATAAATTAGATTTTGATAGTAATGCAATATGTCAAAATATCAATAATGGTTCTGTTGCTTTATATAATAACAATCAAAGATTATCAGCAGATAAAATATGTAGCAATTCTCCTTCTGAATTTGCTTGGTTACAATTTTTGAAGACATTTGATAAACAAAATGATTTTGAAGATTATTATAGTTTGCAAGAATGGAATACAAAAAATACAACTGCTGATTTATCTAATTTAAGTTTATTACAAACCAATTTACCACAAGGTGATTTAGGTATAACTTCTATATGGTCAATGGATATGAGTCAAAATGAATTGACTAACGTAGATTTTTTATTGAATACAAATGAAGTAAGAAGTGATTTGTTATTAAATGATAACTTTATAGACAATATACAGGGGATGCAAAATATCACTGCATTAAAAGGTATAACTGATTTAACAAATAACAAGCTTAAAGATGTTGAAGGTTTAAATAGTTTAACTGAATTTGGTAATTCTTGGCATTCAACAGGTTATCATGCTGGTGTTAGACTTGATGGGAGACCTGGTGTTATTAGTACTAATTTAGATTTAAGAAATAATGAATTAGAAAATATTAATGGCTTACTATCATTAAGCAGAATGTATTACTCTAATCTTTATATCAATAATAATCCAACTTTAACTGATATAAGTGGTATTTCTAATTTAGAGAATATAGATAATTTCACACATACTCACTGGCGAACAGGAGATGGTAGAGCTATATCTTATTCATTTTCTCATAGATATTATATGTTTGTTGATGAACCAGAACAGTACACAGCAAAACCAGAAACAACATCTGTCTTTTGTCAAGCTGTTATTAATAAAGATGTTAATGTTAGATTAGGTAATGATACAAGTGTAGTTGTTACCCCTGCTGAAATGTGTAATATTACAGATGAATGGCTTTCATTTTTCCATGATTATGAACAAATTTTATGGAAAGTAGATCCTACATTAATTGATTCAGAGAACTTAACAGTAGATCTATCAGGAAATGCTATTGATAATACAATATTACCAACAGTAGACTTTTCTTTTTCTACTCCTTATATAATAGATATGTCAAATAATAATATTGATAATATTGATTTCATGGCTACATTAACGGATGTAAGACAATCTTTAAATATTTCAGGAAATACTTTCGCTAATTTAAATGGATTATCTAATTTATTAAATGTAAAATCACTAGATTTGTCTAATAATACAAATCTTATAGATATAACTGGATTATCTAATTTAGAAACAGGAACTGTTTATTTTGATGCACCTACTCAATATATTAATAGACCACTTCTGGATTCAGCGTTTTGTCAAGCAATCATTTCAGGTGATGTTATTGCAAATGTAATTGATGAAAATCAAAATCAAATAAGAGTAACAGAATTTGAAATGTGTGATTCAAGTGAAGCTTGGTTACAATTCCTAAAAGATAATGGACAAGCATTGGACTTAAATACATTGTCTGAATTAAATAATCAAGAAACACCAATTGATTTATCTGATAATGCTTTTGTAGATTCTGATTTACCTCTTGGTGCTTTGAATATAGCTAACTTATTAAACTTTAATATATCTAATAATGCATTGACAACTGTTAGATTCTTAAAAGGATTAAATAATTTATCTAGCGAACTAGATTTATCTAATAATAATCTAATTAATTTGATAGGTCTTGAAGACTTAAATATATCAGGAAATTTATATATAAATAATAATAATATAGAAGATATAACAAGCCTAAATAAATTAACTACGATTAATGGTAATTTTGATTTATCTAATAATGTTAATCTTTCAGATTTAACAGGAATAGAGAATGTTAGTAATATAACAGGTGATTTATTAATTGACGATCCAATACAATATACAGTAAAACCAGATGTAAGCAGTAATTTCTGTAATGCTGTTGCTAATGATTCTTTCCAAGTTATTGTAAAGGAAACAACAAGGGTAGTGGATGTTAATGAAATATGCTCTACAACAGATGAATGGCTTGCTTATTTCTTTGAAAATAATATTTTAACTGATAATTTAACGTTAGAAGATTGGAATACAAATAACTTAACAATAGATTTATCAAATCAACAAATTATAGATTCAGATTTACCACAATCTTTAATTTCAATAAATAATCTATATAATTTTGATTTAAGTGATAACTCTATTACTCATATTGATTTTATGGAAAATGTTGAAGTAGCTAATAATTTAGATTTTACTAATAATAATCTTGAAAATGTAAATGGTATAGCTAATCTTAGTACTGTAAATGATAACTTGAATTTACAAGGTAATTTAGTATTAACTGATATAACTGGATTGGGTAATTTAAGTGAAGGAGTAATTTATTTAAATAATCATGAACAATATATTGATAAGCCTAACGTATCAACACCATTCTGTGAAGAAGTGATTAAAAATCAAAATTCTTCTTTAGGATTAAATGATGATGAAGAGATGTTTAAGGTTGGTGAAATATGTTCTTCTACAAATCCTTGGATAACATATTTCTATGAAAATAACCAAATGTTAGAGTATGCTTATATAAATGATTTAGAAACTAATGATATTGAATTAGATTTTAGTGGAAATAATATGGATAATTCATTAATTCCAAGTGATTTATTAAATGTATCTTCTATCTACAAAATTAATTTCTCAAATAATAATATAACAAGTATTAATTTCTTTGGTGGATTAGATAATATCAGAGATACTTTAGATTTAAGTTTAAATAACTTACCAGATGTAAATGGATTATTCTCATTAACAAGAGCTAATAACTTATTCTTGAATGGCAATAATTTAACTGATATTTCTGGATTGGTTAATTTAAATGAATTGACTGGATATCTATATTTAAATAGCAACCCTAACTTAAAGAATATTAGTTATATTGAAAATATTCAAAGAAATGATGCTAATTATCCTATCTACATAGATAATCCTTCTCAATACACGACTAAACCAGATATTAATTCAAATATTTGTTTAGCAATAGATTCAGGAAGTGTAACAGTTATTAATGCAGAAGATGGAAGTAATGTAACAGTTGCAGATTTATGTGATACAGGTGGACTTACTATAAGAGAAGATGGCTTTGTTGAAGGAATTGATACTGATTATACATTATTCGATAATACAAAAGTTATTAGTGTTGGTGATAAAAAGTACTTTGAATGGGAATACGAATCAGGTGGTGATCCTTCTACGGAACTTGGTGTTGGTTTTTCTTCAAATCCTACTTCTCATAAAAATAACTGGATAGGTTATTATAATAATGCATTTGCTTATTGGGGATATGGCTGGCAAGGTGATGTTGATACTACAAACAATCCTATTATTGATAATGACTCTAATCCTATAATGGGAATGGCAATAGATTACAGTCTAGCACAAATGGAAATATCAATATATGTAAATGGTAAATTGCAATATACTAAGAAATATACAGGAAGTAATGTAGATTTATATTTAGGTGTTACAAGATATTATAGTGGTACACCTCCGCATAGAATGATTCATGGAAATAATATTAATTATCTTCCTGCTGGATTTACTACTTTTTAATTTTATAAATAAAGAAAATTAGTTATATACTTTAACTAATTTTCTTTTGATGTATAATTAAAATTAAATTGTTTTAAAGGAGTGAATAAATGAAAAAAATTATATTTTTTTTATTAAGTTTTATTTTTCTTATTAGTGGTGGTTATTTTTATATTAATTATGATGTAAAGAAAGATGTAATTTTTTCAAATGAAGAAGCTAACATGGTTAGTAAAGGTATACTTCCTATGAAGGTTGAAGAAGCTGGAATAAAAATTATTTATAATAATCCTAATATTGAATTTTTAAATGATAATACCCTTATTAATTTAAACTTTGAAGTAAAAGGATTTTCATTGGTTTTTAATGGAAGTGCAAATTTTAATTCAAATTTAATTTTAAAAGATAATAAAATTTATTTTTCTGAATTAAAGTATAAGGATTTTAATTTAACTAATAAAATTGAAAAAAGTCAATTTTCTGATGTTTTTGTTAAAAAATACAATGAACTTATTAAAAATAAAACAATAGAAGAATTAAATATTGTTTTGAATAGAAAAGAAATTTATTATCCTAATGAAAATAATTTCATAAATAATTTTAGATTAAATGAAAGTCATTTGGTTATTAATACAAGTATATATAATAAAAATTATAAAATATATTATATTATTTGTTTTATTTCATCTTTGTTTTTATTTTTTGGTTCTTTTTTTATTAATAACAAAATAAAAAAGGTTGAAGAATAAATAACGTATTATTAATTTATTTGATTTTTTTTAATTTTAAATATATAATAAAAAAATAAAATTGGAGAAAAAATGAAATTTTACTTTTTAATAATGTTATTAATATTATCAAATAATTTAAATGCCGAACTTTTTGTAAAGAAAAAAGTAAGATTTGCTACTTGCGAAGAAATAGTCAAAACAGGAAATTTTAAAGGCGCAGGAATGTATACATTATACAACCAAAATAATGAACCATTTCAAAAATATTGCCAAGAATTTTATTATGAATCATGTAAAGAATTATACGATAATTCAGATATTAGAATAAGTGGTGTATATGAAATAATTCACAATGAAAAACAATATCCAGTATATTGTAATATGACTGATAATGGTGGTGGTTGGACAATGGTGGTTGCTCAGTATGAAAACAATCCTATTCAGTGGGATGAAGGTATACAGCCAGATTATGATCCAAGCCTATCAACACAACAAAGTTTTGCATTAAGCAATGAAGAAATACCTAATCATAATGAAATAAGTTATGGACAGGATTTAAATTTAAAAGAAAATATTGCTTTTAATTATGTTTATCAAACAGGAAATATAGATAAAACAGCAATAATAAATAATTACAATAATGATGTTTACTATATACATAGAGACAAAGATAGTTATTATCTTTACCATGATCCTGAAAGTAATAATAACCCGTCTTATAGTCAGAGTACAAGACATAATTCATTAGCAATAGATTTAGCTTCTGCTAGAAATTATGATTTTGCATTTACACCTGAAAATGAAACTCCTGCATATAGAGGTTATTCTTATAATGGAAATAGAATACAAACACAAGATAATGAAGAAGCATGGGTAATATGGGTTAGATAAATTAAAAATTATTAATTTTATTTTGATTAATATATGTTTTAAAAACCTCATTATTTTTTATTTCAGGATATTTGTTTAAAGCTGATTTGATTAAATATTCATGTTTTTTATAAATATAAGTTAATATATTATGATTATATTTTAATAAGAAATCTAAAATATCAATAAGTTCTTCTTTATTCTCTATATATTTAATTGCTATTTCAAATCCCTTGATATCATCATTAGTAGCAAAATAATAAAGAATTCCTTTGTTTAATAAAAATTCACTCTCACGGATCATATATGTATAGTTTTTTTTCAAAATTTCTTGAACAATGTCGTATTTTTTTTCATTTTGCCAAGCTGTAAGATAATCATTAAAGTCTTCTAAAGAATTATAAGTAAGAATAAGTAAATTATTTTCCATGAAAAGTTGAAGAAAATTAGTAATGAATTTAATGTTATTACTATTTTCTGCTTCACTTAAATATAATGAAAAATTATTAAAAATATCAATTTCTTTTTCGAATACATATTTGTTTGCTTTTTTAATGTCATCCTGTTCTAAAGCATTTAAAAATTTTTCTTTTTTTGATTTAAATGAAAACATGATTGCTCCTTATAGTAATTTATAGTATTTTATACAAAAATAGCTGATAAATCAATAAAAATATAAAAACTTAGTAAAAAAGAATTGATTTATTATTAATATACTATTACAATCATCAATAAAGTGGATAAATTAATATTATGAATATTAAAGAAATAAAAAATATCGTAGAAAATAAAGAGTTATTATTAGAAGTTGATGTAAATTTAATAAAAAATAAACAAACTTCGGTGTTAAAAAAAATATTTGAAATTATTACAGTAATTGAAGTTGTTTTTTCTATTTTTTTTATTTTTGCTATTTTAATTTATGGAATGGAAAATGTATCCTTTTTTAAATTGTTGACTTTCCTCATCTTTTACTTGATTATAATTTTGTCATTAGGAATTAGTCAAAAAGGTTTGATATCTAATATTTTACATAAAGTTTGGTATAAAAATAAAATAAATAAAATGGATAAAGAACTACTAAGAAAAATGAATGTATCAGAATATTTTTATAAAAAAAATGATATAATAGTAATAAATGAAAATTATAATTCATTTAACAAAGAACAAAAAAAGTTTTTTCATTCCTATTATGATGATTATAAATCTTATATATTCTATGCTATATGTAATTTTATAAATAATAATGAAAAAGATATTATTGAAAAAAATAAAGAATTCATAGCAAAAGTTGTATCAGAAGAATTTTCTGGAAAAAGATTTAACGAAATAAATAATTTAATTAAAGATAAATTTAAAGAAAAAAGTAAAATAAAAATACTTGATGGTAAAGAAAAAAAAGAAAATGAATTATTAAAGTCATTTAATAAAAATAAAAAGAAAATAAAAAAAACAATTATTGAAATTTAAAATAAAAAAGACTGGTTTATTTCTGTTATATGAAATTAATTAATGTAGAATCTTTTGACACTCTTTAAAGACCTCATTAAAATTTGTTATTTAATTAATTTAAAACAAGTATTCCAGTCTATTTTTAAAGGAACATTATGATTAAAGATCTTGAGCAAGAATTGTATGTATTAATTAATATAATTGAGTATTATGGATATAATTATGAGGATTATGAAGAAAGAATACAAGAAATTGAATCAAAAATTTCAATATTAAAAAATTTAGAAAATTTTTAAAATGATTAATTAAGATTGATTTGTCTTTTTTCGTTTTTCTCTTAATTCTTTTAACTTTTTAAGTTTATTATTTTCATCTTTATATTCAGTAAAATAACCTATAAAGAAAAAAGCACTCAAAAAACTAACAAAAAGCATAGAAAATTGAAATTCAAAAAATAAACTAATAAAAGATCCTATTGATGATATAAAAAGAAAAAATAACTTTAAAAAGTAACCAACATTTAGAAACCAGAGATCGCTTTCAAGTACATCAATTTCATTATCTAGTTCATCTTTCATATATTATAACTCCTTTTAGTTAAAAATATATTATAACATAAAAATTAAAATCAAGAATAGTTATCCTTGATTTTATTAAGTTTATTTTTTGATTTTTTAATTTCTCTTTCAATATTAATAGTATTGTCAAAAAAGTATTGATTAATTAAATTTAAAATAATATCTTTATTGATTTCTTTTGTTTTTAATTCTTTATTTAAATTAGATAGCTTATCTTTAAACTCCTTAACTGAAAATTTTTCTGAAATTATTAAATCATCATTAAGTTTTAATTTGTGAAATTTTGAGATATTATTATCTTTATTAATATGAATAGGTTTAAAAGAAACAGTTACACTATAATCAGCTTCTTCTTTATCAATATAATCAAAAATAAAAGAGAAATTACTTTCTTCTTCTTTATTTGTTTTAAAAATAAAAATTAAATCTGAATTAACACCTTTATTATCAAAGGAACAAGTTTCGCCTAATATGTTTATGAATGTATCTTTTTTAGGTCTTGATTTATTTAAAACAACTCTACTATATTCATTTGATATGGTTGTTTGAAAATCTGTTATTTGTGCTTTTATTTGTTTTGAAGGTGTCATATAAATACCTCGTTAAAGAATAATTTATTTTATTATATATAATATTAAATTAAAAATCAATAAATACTTTACTTTATGTGTTATGTTTATTATAATATAAAAAAGTTCAAGAGGTGTCATATATGTTGAAATTATCATTAGAAAAAGTAAGTAAATCAAAAGTTCAACCTTATTTTGAAATTCGTTATTGGAACATTCCCAAAGACTCAATGAAAACATATAAAGAAATTAAAATTGAATCAAATGATTTATCAGAAGCAAAAAGATATTTAACACATTTATTTTTATTAAAAAGAAAAATAGAAAAAAAAGAAATATTAGTGAATGATTTAGAAAAAATAAGAATAAAAAGTTATTCCTCAAAATATTTTTATAAAGTTGATGATGAATTTAAAATAGAAGTTGTTTTAAAAAACACACATAAAAATAATCCAGATATTGTAAATATTGAATTTGATTATGCAAAATATTATGATGAATATGGTGTTGAATATAATATTAAAATTGAAGAAGTATCAAAACTAATTGAAAATTTTTAAAAATAAAAAAAATGAGCATTTTGCTCATTTTTTATTTTATATTTTTCTTGTTTTTCTTTTTTTTAAATTATTTTGATTTTCTAATTTTTCAAGATCTTCAAGTTTAATGTCTTTTACAATTGTTCTTCTTGTATTATCTTCGACATTTAATTTTTTTAAATCTTCTTCTTTATGAGCAAATAATGTTGGCATCATTCTATTAGAATGTCCTTCTTTATTTTCGTATAAAGCAACACATTCAAGAGAGAGATTAATGGCTTCCTTTAAATTAGAAACATCAGGTCTATGTTGAACAAAGTTTCCATATCCAGCAGAAGTATCAATTCTAACTGTTGAATAACCATAAGGTGAAAAAATATAATAATTTAAATCTTCTTCCATTTTGGATACATATTCCTCAAGATCAGGAATAATTTCTCTTTCTCTTATAAAAGGTGGAATGAAAAAGTTTTCTCTTGAAACGGATAAACCATCATCATCTGGCAAGTTGTTAACAACAAATTTTTCAAATGTTGGATATTGAGATGATGGTAATACAAAAGAATAAATATCAGAAACTGAATATCTATCAATTTTTTCATGCTCAAAATGTTTTTCTTTTACAATTTTGATATCCATGCCACTTTCTTGAAGTTGTTTGATTTGCTCTTTAAATTGTGTACCTGTATATTTATCTCTGAAACTAATAATGCCACCAATATCATAAAACCCCTTTCCGCCTGATTTGGTGAACTGCCTAACACCGTCTAAATAATCAGAAGTCGCATCCTCTATTACTTCCTGTTTATTAGTTTTAGTTAGTTCTGATTTTTTTTGTTTCATTGCATTATATTCAGCGGTAGCAGCTTCAATAACTTGTTCTGTAACATTTTTAGGAATTTGTAATTTAGCATGCTTTTCTTTAATTTCCATAACATTGTTGGCAGATTGTGTTAAAGCCAAATGAAGATCTTTATCTAATCTTTCTTCTTCTCTTGTTTGTAATGCATCTCTGTAAACACTATTGGTGTTTTTAATAAGTTGATTAATATCCATTATATATCCCTTTATTGATTTGATATTTACATTTTATCATATTTTGATTCAAAAAAAACCTGAATAAAGTAAATTTTTATAAAAAAATAAATTTTTAATAAAGATTTTTTGTTAATAAATCATAACATATATTTTTTATTACTTTATATTTTTCAACTAAAATAAAAACAATATATAAAATTTTATTAATTAAAAATTTATAACTTTTTTACTAATTTTATATTTTATATATTCAGGATGATTTATTACTCTATCTTCTTGCGATTGTTTAAAAGCTTTTATCCATTTAAAGTTTTCTAATATGAAACCGATAATAGAAGGATTTCTATCAATACAAAAAGTGGCAATATCTGCAATATATTGAATATTTTTTGTATTATTAATACCAATTTTTAATCCTTCTTTATCATTATTTAATATAAAATCAAAAATAATGCTTCTGTTAATTGAAATGTTTTTTTCTGCTCCATTTAATGCAATAAGATATTCTTGTTTTAAAATAGAATTAAGAATTGAATAATTTTTTTCCTTAATCATTATATTTAAAAAATCATTAAAATGTTCAAGTTGTCTCATGTTTAAAGAGAGAATATTATCAACAACAAATAGATTTAAAAAATTAGAAATAAAATTTATATTATCACTATTTTCAGAATAAAATAAATAATCATCAAAAGCATTAATTATATATTCTTTGTGTTTATTTAAAAAATTGTTTATATATTTCGTATTGTTTTTTTCAATAGCTTCTATAATTTTTTTATTTTCTGGATACATGTTAAATCTCTTTTTTAATTGCTTTATTATTTAAAAATAATAATTATTATACTATATTTATTTATATATATCAATTAAATTAAGGCAATTAAACCAATAAAGAAAGCTCCTAAACCAAAAAATAATTGTTTTTTAATGGTTGATTCTTTGTATAATCCTTGCATAATCAACATAATTAAAGGCGTAGACATTAAACCAGCAATATTAATTACAGTAACAGGCAATACATTAACTCTAATACTAGTTATAAATATTTCATAAGCAATATAAACACAAGCTGCGAAAATAAGTCTTTTTTCAGTAAAGATAAACTTATAACTTTCAATTGATTTTTTAGTATAAAAGAAACTGATAATTAACATGATAAGAATACTAAAATAAAGATAAGTAAACCAATGTAAATTAGAGTTGCCTAAATGGTCAAACACTGACAAAATAACAGCAAAAAATAGAAATATCAAAAATATATGTTGAGAGTTCGTTTCATTTAAGTGTCCTTTAAAATAATAAAAAACACCCCAAAGAGTAATTAATATAGCAGAAATTAATTGATATTGAGTTAATGTTTCACCAAATAGAAAGAAATTGAAAATAGCGATAATTCCTACACCTATAACTGGAATAAAAGAACGAGAACTTCCAGAAGCTTTTGTTAATTTATTTCCATATACCATATAGCCATAAAAGAATAATCCTTTTAAAAAAGCAAAAGAAAGGTTAGTTGTATTATTAATTAAATCATTAACCAATGTTTCATAATGATAAGGAATAAGTAATGAATTTGCTATAAATAACCAAAAACTAAAAAATAATGTAATATGTCCTGCATCATAGAGATTTGCACATGGTTTCATTACAAGTGCCTTAGATATAGCAGCAAAAATTACAAAAATAAAAATAAAATATTGAAAAAGTTCCATTTAAAAATTCCTTAAGTATAAATATATTATAGTATAAATAACAAAAAAAAAAATAAAACATTTGCAAATTTAATAAAAAAAATATATAATATATCAATTATTTTTGAAGTAGGAATTAAATTATATGGGATCTTTCAATACAACCTGTGCGATATCAAAAGCTCCAATTATGCCAGAACAAAAAGTTAGAGTGTTTTTTCTAGTAATGGATACACATTCTTATCATTATAATAAGAGAGAAAAAGGCTTATTTTCATTACCTCAAATGGGTTCTAATTGTTACCCTTGGGATAATTTCAAAGTAATAGGTTTTCCATTATTAGCAACTTATGAAGATTATAATAATTATGAATTTATTGATAAAGATTTAGAGAAGTTAACTCTTGAAGCTATTAATGAAATTTACATTCCAAATATTGTTCAAGAAGGTAAGAAAGAAGAAGATTATAATGAATATCATGATTATTTAAATATTGAAAAAATAAGTAATATGGAAGAATTACAAAATATAGAGCATAGTGGTTCATTAAGAGTAAAAAGCTATCATGGAACTTCTATTATAGCAAAAATGGCAATAATTGAAGATGTATTTCAAGAAATAATAAAGCCAGTTAAATATTGTATGGATAGAAGAAATTATCAAAAATTTTCTACAATGGAAGAATATGTAGAAGAAATTTATAATAAAGTAAAAGATCAAGAGTCATTAATGAAAGAAGAAGAACCAGCTTTTGATTCTTTAAAAGAAGTACTTAAAGCAAAAGCAAAAAATGAGAAAGAATATCAAAAAAGTTTAGAAATGATGATGGGTTTTAAAATAGAAAATGTTCTTAGAAAGTATTTTGAAAATCCTGCAATTTATAATGACATTATATCAAAAAAAGTAAATTCCTCACCACCTGAACTAAAAATGAAGATGGTTGAAGCTTGGGCAGTATTTAATTGGGTAACTAATTTTATGCAGTCTTATAATATGGAATATGCACCAGTAATTACTTCTGGTCAAGATTATGATTTTAAACGACATGGGAAAATGTTAGAGAAACTATCAGAAGTGGTATCAAATATTAAACCACCTTACAATGATGAATCAGTGACTTTAAAAAGTAAAAAGATAGAAAGATTATCAATATCTTTACAAGAACTTGAAGATAAAATAAATGATTGGTGTAGTCCACAAGATAAACTTTATCAAGATTATGTAAAAATTAAAAAATTAATTGAAGACAATAATGTGGATTCTTTTGATTTAGAAGCAGATAATGATATTAGTAAATTTTTTATTAATAATCATATTTTTGAAATATCAAAAGGAATTATTTATTTAGAAGAATGATATGATAAATTTAAAGTACCCTCAAAAAGAATATATTGAAGAAAAATTAATTCATCTTTCAAGTAAAGAAATTCTTGAATATATTGAAGATAATAAAGAAGCTGAATTATTTATAATTCATGGTATTATTTATTATAATAATTTAGACAAAATTGAAGAAGTATTAAATAAATTAGAAACAAAAAAAGACAAGTATAAAAAATATTTGTTTTTTGTTTCTGAGATGGGGTTAGGTCTAGATAAATTTAAATACTTTTTATCTAAGATAAATAAGGTTAATTTGTCACTTGCATATGATATAATTACAGAAGAAAAAGAAACAGGTTCATATGATTGTATAAAATGTTTAATAAATTCAAATAAGATTTCTTATTCAAAGATAATGGATAAAAATATAGATTTCGTAAATAATTTATTCTTATATGATATAGAGCAAACATTTGAAGTAGTAAAAGAAGATAAATTTCTTATGAATATTTTATTGCATAATATAGAAGAAATGGAAGAAGCAAGCGAAATAAAAAAATATTTAATTAAAAACAAAATAGAGGTTTTTTAATATGAAAAGAGAAGATTATGAAGATTATGATAAGAAATTAAATTTATCAGAAAAGCAAAAAGAAATATTGCTTGATAAAATTGATAATGATTATTTATATTTTAATGCAAATCCTGATATGGAAATAGAAGGATTTAGTGCTGCTTTTAATAATTTGTATTGGCTTTTTTTAGGCGAATTAGATACAAAAGATGAATTTTATGATGATGAACACGATGAAGTATTAAGAATTTCAGTTATTGATGATTTAAAATTTGAAGATGATAAAAAAGAAGTTATAAACAGTTTTCTTGAAGATTTAAAATCAATATTATCAGAAGAACAGTTATCTGAATTAAAAAATATGTTGGTTTCTCTTTATGTACGTCCAAAAAAATTTATAGAAAATAAATTTTATTTTAAAAATAAATATCAACTTGGAAAAATTAAAGCAGAGCTTTATTTATTAAAGGTTTTAAGTAAATAATCAAAATAAAATAAATTATATTAAAAAGAAAAAATATAAATAATTTTTAGGAGTAAATATGAAAGAATATAATTTTCAATTTCCAAAATTTGGAAAACTAAAACTACATTCAATTTGGCAAAAAGGTAAAAAAGATTTAAGTAATCGCTATCTTTTTATTAATGAAGAAGGTAAAGAAATGATTTTATGGTTTTCAGCAAAAGATTTTCCACTGAAGGGTGGAGTGCAGGTTAAGTGGGTGGATATTGAAAAATCTAATTATAAAACAACAGAGCATATTAAAAATAAGGTTTATAATTATTATAAATTAAAAGATCAAAGTAATAAAGAAGTTGAATTAGAAAAAGAAATAAAAAACTGGTTAAATCCAAACTCATTATTTCCAGAAACACTAAATTCATATGGTCACGTAACAATTGATAGAATAAATTATAAACCTGTTATTTATTAACAGGTTTTAACATTTTTTTAATAATATATATTTAACAAAAAACAAGGAGATAAAAAATATGTTTAAAAGAAAACTATTAGCAACTATAGTAGGTGCATTAGCACTAAGTTCGATATCAGTAGCAAATGCAGTAGAAGTAAAGGAAACACATGATTATTCTCATAGAAGCGAAGCAAATCAATTAAGAGATGAATATAGAAAGCCATTAGAAACATTAGACTTCTTTGGTATAGAGACAGATGATAAAGTAGTTGAAATTCTACCAGGTGGCGGCTGGTATACTGAAGTTCTTGCTCCTTATCTTTCAAAAGGTGAGCTTGTAGCAGCCCACTATCCTGCTGATAATCCTGTTGAGTATAGAGCAAGAAGTAGAGCAAACTTTGAGGAAAAAGTATCTAATAGTGATGTATATAAAAACGTAGTTGTTACTGATTTTGCTTTTGGTGAGTCTGTATCCGAAGAAGCAAAAGGTGCTGATGCTGTTTTGGTATTTAGAGCATTGCACGGTATGCAAAATCAAGGTACATTAGCAGAAGCATTTATTAAATTTAAAGAAATGCTAAATAAAGATGGTGTATTAGGTATTGTACAACATGAAGCACCAGAAGGTTATTCAGCGGTAGAATCAGCGAAAAAAGGATATCTACCTAAATCACACGTTATTGCAGTAGCAGAAGCAGCAGGTTTTGAATTAGTATCTGAAAGCTATATGCATAATAATCCAAAAGACCATATCTTAAAAGATAGTGTGGAACAAGGTGTTTGGGCATTACCTCCTTCACTTCGAGCAGAAGGTATGGAAGAAGAAATGAAAAAAGTAGGTGAATCTAATAGAATGACTTTACTTTTTAAATTGCGTTAATACATAGTAGAAAATAAGAAAGCCAACAAATGTTGGCTTTTTTTATTTTTTAAATTTTTTAATGATTTTATTTATTGCTCTAATTCATAACTTTTTAATTAATATATAAAATTTGCAATTTTTCATTATTTTTAGAATGGCTTATACACATATTAGATTCAGGTTCAAAATAAGAGTTTTCCATACAAAATGATCTTTCATTATCTTTTACTTTTGTTTTTTCTAAATTATTTAAATTCTTTAAAACAGATTTTATTGTATTTTCAACAACAGAAGAGTAAGATTCACAACCATCAATACTATTAATATTCTTATGTTTACAATAATAATTGCTTCCTGAATTAGTATCAATATTAGTAAAATAAGTTAATTGACAATTTAAACCAATTTTACATTCCAAATTTGCTTGATATTTAAGAGAATCAAAATCTTTATCTTTTAAATAAATCAAACAATTAATATCTTCATTATTAAAAACACAAGTTTGATGTTGTCTAATGAAACCAATCATATAATTATTATAAAAATTATAAGCTTTTGCAATTGATTTTAATTTAGGAATAGTTTCTTCATTTTGATATAAATGATATAATGCTTCACGATCAACAGTCGGAAAAAGTCCATTATCAATAAATCCCATACTTTGTCTATCTAATCCATATTGATTAAAGCCTTCATGATCATAAAAAACAGTATTAGAATAATCATTGTTTTTTTCTAATGGCGTAAACATGAAAAATAATAATGCTGCTATACTAAATATTGTTATATTTTTAATAATAATTTTCATAAATTTTCTTTAAATTAATTCAAGTTCTAGAATTTGTCTAATTTTTTCTTTAAATAATAGACAAAATTCTTCTTCTTTATCATCCAAAATGTCTACTTCAATAGAGGAACCACGCTCTGGTGCAGTTATTATCCAAAACACACCTAATGATTCAATATTAAATTGCCAGCAATACAATCTACGATTGGCAGAGTCTTTTGTGCAAAAATCTTGTTTACCTAATTTATTTAAAAGAAATTTTTTATTATTTCTAAAAATTTTACTTACTTCTTCAAGTATCTTGTAGGATTTTTCTTTATTTTTTGAGGTAGTTGCATCATGATAACAAGAATCAATCCATTCTCTTAAAAGTGGAATATTTTGGATAGGTGTTGAATTTGAATTTTCGAATTCTATAAGTTTTTTGTTTTTTGACATAATAAATATAACCTTAAATAATTTGTTTTATAATACCAAATAAACAAAAAATAATCAAGTTATAATATATAGTTAATCTAAATATTATTTTTTTATAATTAAACCTTATTTATATACTCATTACAGATATTTTTTTAGTTTGTTTTTTAATATTAACATCTCTTTTGTCTTCTAATAAGAGTTGTTGGTTATATTGACTTGAAAAAACAATAAACTCTCTTCTTTTGGTTTCATTTTTTATATATTTTTGAAATTTTGGAATAGTAACAAGACACCAAATGAAAATTAATAAATAAAAAATAACAAACCTATTTAAAATTTTAATAAAATCTTGTTGAGCTATTATAAAATCAGTATTATCAATATTATTTTGATAATTAAATATTCTAACTTTATCATTTTTAATTGATATTGATTTTAAAATAATATCATTTGTAATATCCCCCTTATATAAAAAATTAGAAAAAGTATTATTTGTACTTAAATAATTAACATTAATAATATTAATATAATTTTCTTTTTTTCGTACAACAAAATTTTCTGAATCAGTGGGTGAAAACAAAATATTATCTGAATCTTCGAATTTATAATAGTTATTTAAATCTTCATGAAAAGAATAAAAAATATCTTTATTATTTAATAATTTTTCATTTAAAATTAAATAGTTATTTTCATCTAATACTTGAAATAATAAATTATTATTTTCATTAGAATAAATATAAGTATAATTTTCTTTTTGATATTCTTCTAAAATTTTATTTTTAACAAATTCTTTAATTTCAGATTCACTTCCATTTTCAGGATAATTATCATAACCATTAAAAGAAAAAGACCAAGTATTATTAATATATTCATTTTTAAATTTCTCAAAAGAAACTTCATTAACATTTTTGAATTGATATAATGGTTTATTAATTTTTTTTGATAAATTATATATATTATCATTAAATTCAACTCTATTATATTGTTCCTCTATATGATGACCGAGTGGCGACCACCCCTTTAAAAAATCAGAAATAGAAAAATCTTCAAATTTTGAAAAAAAAGATAAAAAAAGAAGTAAAAGAATAACATTATATCCTATAAAAAGTAATGAGAATAGTTGAGAAAGAATTGCAAATTCGTACTTGATATTGCTCCATAATCCAAATTTAATATTGTTTTCTTTTTTCAATTTAAAATAAAGTCTATTTTGATATTTATTTTTTTCTTTTCTAATTTGAGGTTTTAAATAAAAATAAGGAAAAAAATTAATTAAAAGCAATAAAGACTCTTTTGGTTTCTTTATACTAAATGATTTAAAGTAACCTTTATCATATATATTTGATAAAAAATTTTCATAGCGTTTTAAGTATTCTTTTATTTTTTTCATAATTTATTCCAAGTATAAATGAAAATTGTATATGAAAAAATAATTTATTCAAACTTTTAACTTAGATTTAGGCTTAATTTTTATATTTTTATTTTGAGTGATATAGTCTACAACATCAATTTTTTTTCCAGATTGATCTACTGATTTTTCTAGATGTCCTATTGCTATTCGAGAGCTATTTAATGTTTTTAATATATCTTCATCAATAATTTCTAAATCATACATTTTCTTATATCTTTCAGCAAAATCGTATTTTATATTATTTGAGGTAATCATAGGCGTATAAATTTCAAAGTTATTTGAGCGTATAATTTGTGATTTAAGTGCTTTATTAAGCTTTTGACAACTTTCTTTTGATAAGTTATCTAATAATTCATTATTTTCACTAAGAGAATACAAAGATAAATGACAAATATCTTCAATCAAATAAGTATTGCTGTTAATAATATTGGCAATATCTTTAACTAAATTATCATTAAGTTTATTTATATTATAAATAACCTTATTAAGATGTATGTCTCCTTCTTTAATAAAATCTAAAAATTGTTCTTTTACTTTATTATTAGGATTTTCTTTATTAAAAATATGAGAGACAGTAGCGACTAATTTTTGATCTTTACTAATACTGTCTTCTTTTAATAAATACTCACTTACAGAGATTAAAGAAGTAGCATTAATATAAGGTAGTTCTCTAAAAGGTTCGTTAAATTTAGTTGATGAATTTTGATATTTAACAGCTTCTTGATTTAATACATCTAAAAAAGCATTTTTGTTGCTTTCGAAAATAAGTAGTTTTTCTACATCATTTAAATTTTCAAGTATTTCACCAAAATTTTTATTTTTAAATACATCACCAAGTGCATAATTACATTTATTAGAGAAGTCTTCATCAAAATCATCATAAAATTCAGGATCTTCCTCATAGTATTCATGTTCTATATTGCCTTCTGAATAAGGTATAAATTCTTTGATAAAGTTATCAAAATATAAACAATCTTGTATCATCTGAGAATTAGAAAGTTCACCATTGTTATAAAGCTTAAATCTTGCTAAACTTTCTTCAATAAGCATTTTATCAATTAAAATAATATCAGCTTGTGATATAACTTTTTGTTCTTGTCCTTCCATAATTTCTCTAAAAATATTTAAAGGATGTTTAACATTACTTGTTAATAAATCAGGAGACTCTAGTATATTTTCCTTATAAGATAAATTTTGTAAAAAAGTATCTATAATATTTCTATTATATTCTGTTACTTTGTTTTTAATTTCTATTAAATCATCACTATTTATTTTTTCATATAAAGTATTTGAGCTTAATATATCCTCATTACTTTTATCAAAAGCAGCCACAATATCATTTGCTGATGATATTGTGAAAGAAAATTGTCTCAATTCACTTTCTTCAGGTTCGTTAAAATCCCAACAAAAAACATGACATCCTTGAATGATAGATTCTTCTGTTAATCTTTCATCGGGATATTCATTAGAGCTTAAATATTCACCTTCTTTTATTTTTTCTAAATATTCATCATAATTATCTTGATGAGTTGAAATACACCATTGAGAAGAACCAAATTCCTGTGAACCTTCAAAATTTAATACTTTGGCATAAATTTTATTATTTTCTGTTTTTATAATATCTATATTTTTTGATTTATTAAGATCTTCAAGAACAAACTCAAAGCTTTCAGCATATTCCCTAATAATTTGTTTTAAAGTATTATTTAATTTATCCACTATTTTAAAAGAAGCGACTTTACTTAATTTTTCTTGAATTTCTTCTCTATCTAAATTTTTGTTTTTAATAGTTTCAAAAAGCTTTAAACTATCAGGATTAACAACAGAGTATGTTTCTCCATTTGGATTAAACTTGTTATTGACAATTAAATGTTTATAACTTTTTAATAGGCTTTTTGCGTACTTTAAAGTATCATTATAATGAGTTATTTTTTGAACACCATCAAGAATATCCTCAAAAGAATTGCAATCTTCAATATTAAAATAAAATTCATCTTTATATAAGGAGTCATTTATTTTTTGAATTCGTTTACTATGATTTTTTAAATTATGATGATATTGATAAATAAGTGATTTATATTCATCTATTTTTTTTATGACATTTTCTTTGTTATAATTTTTTTCTAATTCTTTTTTAGTACAACGTTTAAGAGTGTCAATAATTTGTTTGTAATTTGATTTAACATTAATATCAATATATTGAAAAAGCTCTTCTTGTGTATTTTTAGGGATAATATGATTAAATTTTTCTATATTTTTATCAATATATTCATTAGCTAATTTAAGAGCTTTTGGTTCTATTTGTCCAAGATAAGATTCTGCCTCTTCAATATTTTCAGAAGGATTAATATAAATTTTAGAGGTAATATTATTAACAAATCCCACTTCTATATCTTTAGGTTTTCTTTGTCCATTTACGTCATAAACAAACTGTTTGTTATTAGGAAAATAAACAATAGCATGTGAAGCTTCAAAAACGTCCTCATCAAAAACATCATCGAAGTAATCAGCCCCGATTAAACCTATTTTTAAATTAGGATTTCTTTGTTGTAAGGCGAATGCAAATTCTAAACAGTAACCTTTTTCAAAAATTTCTTTATTTATATTATCAGCCATTTTTTTTGTAATTTATTCATTAATTACATTTTAACACATCAAAAAAAATATAAAATAATTAATCTTTTAAATAATTGTATTTTTTAAAAAGAGTATTTAATAGGCTATCAATTTCAAGTATTTGCATACTTGTACAAAGTGGTTTTATTTTTTGTTTAAGAGCTAAATGAAACTTTTCATTATCACCTCTGATAACTAACATTTTAATGATTTTAGTTTTTATATCACTAATGATTTCTTCTTTATTATCATTATCTAATTCTTCGTTATTTAATTTAAAGATTACCTGATTTAAACTATTAACAGTATCCTTTCCAAATAATAGAGATTGTAATTCTTTAAATAAACGAAATGATAAATCAATGGAAAGAAAATTATTGAAGTAGTGTTCCTTTATTTCTTTTTCAGTTTTATTTTTAAGTTTATCTTGTTTTATATCGAAATAAATTTCAATAAGAATATCTAGAAATATTTTTCTTAAACTATATTGTTTTGTTTTAATATTTATAGGTTCTGGAACATTTGTTTTTTCAATTACTTGATTATTTAAATTAGATAATTTTTCAAGTTTTTTATTAAGTTTTTTTATATTTATTTCTAATTCTTCATTCTCTTTAAAAAGATGTTCGATAAATTTTTGATTCATTTCAATTTCATCTTTTTTTATAATAACACTTTTGTTATCTTTTAAAGAATTAATTTCATTTTGTAAAGAAAAATTATTTTTTTGAAGAGAATTTATTTGTTCTTGTTTATTTTGAAGTTCTTTTTGAATTGCATTAAGTTTCTTTTCAATACCAAAAGTACAACCAGTTAGATTATAACATTCTCTGAATCCAAGGTGTTCTATTGTTTGTATGTTAATGATATTTGTTTTATTTTCTTTATATGTTGATATTATTTTTTTTAAAAACTCTTTTTCAACATTATTATTAAATTTTTGAAAAGTACTATTCATTACTTTCTTTTCAGAAAAAGATTGCAAAGTTAGCATCTTTTTAAAGACAACGGAATATGGACATTCTTTACAACGATTAATATCAAATTCAATTTTATTATTTTTATCCATGAATACCCCCTATATTTTTTTCATTATTTTAACATAATTATAAAATTTTTCAATAATCGGAAAGTAAAAACAGAAAAAAAATATAAAGTTGAAGTATAAAAAATAAGAAAAATAAATTGACTATATTATAATATAATATATAAATAAAAATAAAAAGGAAAACAAAGTGACAATATACACAATAATAGGATTTGTAGGTGTATTTTTATATCTATCAAGTTATTTTTTATTATCATTAAAAAAGATAGATGGAAATGGATCTAATTACATATTAATGAATTTATTTGGAGCTTCTTGTGTTGTTGTTTCATTAATAGAAGAGTTTAATGCTCCTTCGTTTGTAATACAAATTACTTGGATAATATTATCTATTATAGCATTAATAAAAATATTTTTTAGTAAAAATGAAATAATAGAAGCAAAAGAAGAAATCATTGAAGAATTAGAAGAAGTAAAAGAGGCAATTGTTCAAGAAATACAAGATAAAGCACCGCAAAAAAAATAATTTAAATAAAATAAATATATGTTAAAATATAAATATAATAAAAAAAGGAAAAGATATGGCTGATACTGGTTATTATATTTATGCGTTTGATCGTGGACAATTTTGGAAAAAAAATCAATATGGGTATACAAATGATGTATTAGAAGCGGGATTATTTGATTATGAAGACGCTATTGATATATTAAAATCATCAAATCAAGTGGCAATAGAAGCTGAAATGGTTCATGTATCAGATTTAAAAAGATTAAGTTCTATTCAAAAAGAATTTGGAACTAAACAAAAAAAAGATATGTTGGATTGTGTATTAGATTTAACTGAAAAATATCATCAGACAAATCCTTTAGAAATGGTAAAAGATAGATTAAAAGAAAATGGTTATTATGCAGAAGAAGATATGTATCAACATTTAAAAAATGGTGAAACAAAATCATATGCATTATATCCGTATGCTCATAATAAAGGTTTGAATGTTGTTATAACAAGAATGGATTCTGGAAATTATGAGTTAGTTATTAATAAGATAGGTATTGAATCCAAAAATAATATTATTCCTGAAATAAAGAAAAAGAATAAATTAAAATAATTGACAAAAATAATAAAACAAATATACTAATTTTAATATTTGGAAAAACTTAATGAACAAAAAATCAGAATTAGTATTAAAAATAAAATTAAATGAATTATTTAAAGAACCTGAAGATATCACTGCTCCAATTGAAATGTGTGGTAATAAGTTAATAAATCAACTAAAAAAATATTCAAAAGAAGAAATCGACTATATTTTAAATGACGAATATTATTTAATAAAACTTGTATCAAGATTAAATGATTATCCACAATCAATGTGGTCAGGTAGAATGTTAAAATTATTTAAAATAGTAATAAAAACATTAAAGGATGTTCAAGAAAATTTAAATATAAAATATAGAATTACTCCAAGACTTTTAATTAATGCATTGGATATTGAAAGTTTAATGGAAATATCAAATTTTCTTGAAGATAAAAAAAATTCTGAAGATTTAGTGGAAGAATTAAATAAATATATAGAAGACTTACCTGGTTTTATTGATAAACAAACCCCTCTTACAGAAAAAACAATAACTCAACATAAAATATTAATGTTACAAGTAGTAGAGAAAATAGAAAATTTAGAAGATTTTTTTAATTATAATAAAAATTGTTTTATTAACTTGAAAAAATTAAAAATGTATGAGAAAATAAATGACTTTTGATATTGGAGTTGTTATGAAATTAAATGAATGGGTGACAAAAAATTGTAGAACAGAGGAAAAAAAGAATTATAGTAAAGGGTGGTGGAATTATATTGAATTTATTAGAAAAATAGAATCAAAAACTAATGCAAAAATAGAAGTATTTTCAGAGTATGAAATAATGACACCCCCACCTTCAGAGTTTTTAAAATTGCCATTAATTAAATTATCCTATTCAGATGCTGATATTTATATCAAGGAGGATTTTTCTAATGGCGGTTTTCTTGATTGTTGGATGGTATCTGTTGTATCTAAGAATGAATTAAATAATATTAGGAAACATATTAATGATATAAAAACAAAACAAGAGTTAAAAGAAATGGGTTTTTTAGATAAAGTATATAGTAAACAAATAGAAGTATTTAAAAAAGAAAATTTATTATTTGATAGTTATAATGAAAACAAAAAAAAATTCACCTTCACAGTTGAAGATGAATATGATTTATATACAGCGATAAATATAATAATTAAAAATTAAGCCAAGATTAACTTGGTTTAACAGTTTTTTTGTTTTCAGGTTTTTCATTAGAAAAAACACCACTTTTGATTTCACCACCAGATTTTACAAAAACAGACATTCTTCTTATTTTATTATCCTGATATTTAACTTTTTTAATTTCATTTTCAGCAATTAAGTCAATTAGTTGTTCGGCATCATCAGTATCAGAACCAATAACATTATAAGACCAATCAACTTTTTCTGAATTTCTATGATCACCATCGAAAACAACAAATGTTAGAGAATCCATTCTAATTAATTGGTGAGCTAATTCATCCGTTTTGTCATTTGAATAATTTTCTTTAATTTTTTTAGAAAACTCTTCCATATTAATAGTTGAATCATGTTCTATTAAATGTCCAAAAGCATTAACTGCATGTTGAAGAGTTGCAGTAGCTTTATTTGTCATACCAGCAGGTAGCATAAATCCGTTCATATCTCTCTTGATTTGTATTTTATTTGAAAAAGGTCTATCTGACATAATATCTCCTATATTTTTTGTTTTGTATTATTTTTAATATCTTGATTGGGTTTAAAGTCTTCTATTAAAACAAATAATGAATTAACTCTATCTTCTGTTTTTTTGCTAACTTCTTTTGATTGTTTTAATATCTCTTTAAAATCTTCGAGTTGTATCTTTTTTAGTTTTTCATATACATTAGGTTTTAATAACTCAAGGTCGTTGAAATGTTTTTGAAAAGAAATTGAATCTGTTTTTAATTTAACATTATTGATATTTTGGGATTCAATAATAGGATTTGAAGTTCCCCAAACCATGTTTTCAATCCATTGCTCTTTATCAAATATATCATTTGAAAAAGCAAATTGAGTTTTTTGTTGCGCTTCAATAACAGATAAAAAAAAGTCTTCAAATTTTTTGCATTTTTTTGCACTTTCAAAAATAACATCTTCGACATATTTAACTCTTTGGCTCATAATAGTTCCTTTTTTTTTATATTTTAACATAAATAATGCCTTAAAAAAGGTTTTTAACATGATAATATTATAAAGAAATAATAAAAAAAGAGGAATTTCAAAAGATAGTATCAAAAATTAGAAATTTTATCTATATTTTTTTGTATATTTGGAATATATATTAAGTTTTCTTTTTCAAAATTAATAAGGTATTCATTTAAATAGTCTTTATGTATAATGAAATAATAATTTTTTACAATTTTTTGATATTGCATTTGACCTTGATATTCAAAATTATTATTAATATATATTGTTTTTTCTAAAATATAATAATCTTTCCATTTTTGATTTTCATAAAATACTAATTCAATATAACTAATATTTTCAAAAAGAGTTTTATTAAAAACAATACTTTCTTTTAATATTTTTTTATTCACTGCATTTTCTATTTCATTGAAATAAAAATATTTTTTATAATTAACAACCTTATTATTTTCCAAATTATAAACGGGTATATTATTAACAATTTTATAAGGTATTTCAGTTATTTCTTGAGTGAATAAATTGAGTTTTTTATTAATATCTTTAAATATATCAATTGTATGACAATTTTTATTTTTTTCGATATGTTTGAAAAAGGTAAAACTTAATTTATCATCGATTTTTATTATTTTTTCATTATTTTTTATTTTATAAAATATATAAAAAAAATTAAGAAATAATTGAATATTTCTTAATTTAGAATAATAATGATATTTAAATTTATAAACGAAAAACCCCAACACTAAATCCACCAATACCTAAAAAGAATCCAAAATCATACCAGCCCCCATTATTGTAAATAGCATAAACTGCAACATCATTTGAAAATAAAGAGCATATCCAAGAAACAGGAAATATTATTCCATGCCATAAACCATGTAAAAAGCCAACTTGTTGCATTTCGGCAGCTTGTTGAAAGCTAACAGCGTCAGCACAACCAGTTAATGTTAAAATAGCCATGAATAAAAATAAATATTTAAATTTGTTTTTCATAATATTCTCCTTAAGATAAATTTATTATACCATAAAATCTAAAAATTAAAAATCATAGAAAAATTTTTACTTTATTATTTATTTTTTTTAATTGACATAATTTTTCTAATTATGTATAATTGCCATAAAACGAGAGAGTGTAAATTAATGGAACAACAATTAATAACAGAAGTTATTGGTTATTTTGGATTACTATTAGCATTATTAGCATTAACATTTAAAAACGACCTTCATTTTAAAATAAGCCAAACATTTAGTAGCTTATGCTTCGCTATACATTTTTATTTATTGGATTCTTATATAGGTGCAATAACCTGTGGATTAGGTTTTTTGTCATTATCTATCGCTATTTGGAAAAACAATAAAAAAATAAATAATATATTTTTTGGTATATATATCATTTTATTAATATATGCAATTTACAATTTTCAATTAGAACAATGGTATGAAATATTACCTGCGATAACAAATATATTTTGGATAACAGCTTTTTTATATCTTAGTGGACAAAAAGCAAACTTAATGCTACTTCCTGTTGTTTTATTATGGATGTTATATGCAATTTGTGTAAATTCAATTCCTAATTTAATGACACAGTTTACGGTTTTATTATTTTTATTAATAAGAATATATAGACTATCTGATATAAATAAAAAAGTACAATTGATATAAAAAAGGGTAAAATATGACATTAACAGAATTATTGAAAGATAAAAATAAATTACAAAAAATAGAAAAAAAGACTAAAAAAATTATAAAAGAAAATGAAAAGATAACTGAAAGATTAACGGTTTTATATTCTTTTATAAGTACATTAACGGTTTTAATAATATTTGGGATACCTTCTTTGTTGGCATTAATTCCGTTATGTTTGCTTAATATGGCTTTTTTCTTTTCAATTATTTTGTGTCATAAAAAAATAAGATCAACTAAATATCCTAAATCCTATAAGTATAGAAGATTATTTAAATTTTTTAATGCTAAAACGGAAAAATTAGTAAAGAAAAATAAACATTTTATAAAAAATGTAGATATTGAAAAAAATAATAATTATTATTTTGATAATATAATTAAATCTATCAAAAATTCTTCATTAGAGGAAGTACAGTTTAATGAAATTAAATTAAAAGAATATATAGAAGAATGTAATAAAAAAGAACAAGAAGAAATAAAAAATATTATTAAATTAAAAGAAATAAAGTTAAATAATAAAATAGAAGATTTAAGTGAATTAAAAAAATTAAATAATTTGATTAAAGGCATATAAGATGAAATTAAAAAAGGTATTAAGTGATAAAAATAAATTTAATAAAATAGAAAAAAAATTAAATAAATTAAATAAAAAACTTGCGAAAAAGTTTTATGTATATGCAGTAACACCTTTTATAATTTTACCAGTTATTATATCTATAACAACTGATTTAAATGAAATTTTACCATTATTCTTTTTTATAAGTGTAATTGGTGGTTTATTTTTGTTGTTTACAAATATTTTTATTTGGAGTTTGTGTTATAAAAAATCACATAAATTAGGTATTTTTGATTTTTATGATATAAAAAGTGAAAAATTTTCTAATAAATATTACGAATATTTAAAATTAAAGAAAATAGAAAATATCTATTATGAAAATTTAGTATATTCAATTAAAAATAGCAATATAGAAGAAATAATAGATTGTGAAAATGAAATTAATACTGAAATAGAATCACTTGACGAAATTAAAAGCAAAAAAGTTATAAAACTTGTTACTGAAAAACTAAACAATAAAAAAGAAAAAGAACAATTAAAAAAGTTATTTGAAGAAAAAAGAAATGAAATAAAAAAAGAAATATTAATAAAGGTATAATTATATGAAATTAGAAAAAATATTAAAGAAGGAAAAAAAGTGTAATAAAATAGAAAAAAATATCAAAGAAATAGCAATTCGAAAAGAAAAAAAATTTGTAATTTATTATTGTATCCATTTTATTATTGTTTTATTTTCATTAAATTTAATAACTGATTCTCCTTCTCCAGAAGTAACAATAGGAATGTTAATAGGCTCTTTTATTGTTTCAGCAGTGACTTTATTGATACAATCATTAATAGTAATGTCTTTATATATAAAAAGCAATAGTTTGAATTTATTTGAATATTATGATTCAGAAACAGAAAAATTTATAGAAAAATATTATTCTTATTTAAAAATAAATAAAAAAACAAATTTATATTACGAAAATATACTGTATTCAATTAATGAAAGTGAGCCTTCTGATATTATAAATAATGAAGAAGAACTAATGAAAGCAGTAAAAAAATTCTCTAAAAAAGAAAAAGAAATATTGATAGATAGAATATCTAAAAAATTAAAAGAAGAAGAAAAAGATGGAGTAGATAAAGAAAAAGAATTAATTAATTTAATAAAAAATAAAAAACAATCAAATATAAACAAAAAAGAATTATTAATGGAGATTTAAGGTGTTAACGTTAAAACAATTATTTAAAGATAAAGAAAAAATAAAAAATACACAAATAACATTTGAAAGACATCAAAAATCAGATAACAGTGGCGAAATGTTTATTGGACTTTATATTTTAAATGGATTATTAGTTTTAGGATATTATATATTTACTGGAAAATTCATAGATGCTTCTCCTGTTATTATTTTTATTTTTCCAACGATAATGGTGTGTATTGAATTAATGGTATATGAATTATATTTAAAAACCAAAAATAAAAGAAAAAAGACAGAGGAATCAACCAAAGAAGAAAAATTAACAAAACTCTTTTTTGATAGTCAAAAAGAAGAGCTTCAAAAATTTGTAAAAGAAAATTATGAGTACTTAGAAATATTAAGTAAAGCAGAAGCAATAGATAATAAAATATTTTTAAGTAACTTTTTTTATTTAATTAAAAATAGTACAAGAGAAGAATTAATGGCTAATAACGAAAATATAAGAAATTATATTAATAATGATTTTCCATATAACTACGATGATATTAAAAGTAAAACACTAGAAATAATAGAAGAAAAACTTAAAAACAAAGAATCCAAAGAATCCAAAAAGGATACAGAAATAGATGAAATATTTAAAAAAGAAACAAAAAAGATAATTAAAAGTATATAGGTCAGGATTATTATAACTGAAATAATGATTTATTTGTATAAATCAAAGTGTAAATCAAAAGATAAATATCATAGATTATCATATAAGTATTTTGCTTCATGTCATAAAAATGAAGTGAATTTTATAAAAGAAAATTATAAAATTTTAAATAATAAAAAATTATCATATAGCTATAATAGTTTTTATCAAAAAATGAGCAAGAACACCCATTCAAATTGCGTAGCAAT
>CEPZ01017278.1_pt1 | contig 36736 bp, 37 predicted proteins | sample 530461 | NCBI WGS metagenome assembly CEPZ01 (sample SAMEA2620106, study PRJEB7988) | marine metagenome | isolation source: saline water (ENVO:00002010), including
AAAATCAGTGTGGTTTGCATGGCCTGCATCCCATTCTGCAAGAACAATGCCGCTGCCGTTTAAATTGTAAGGTGACTGGAAAAGTGTATCTACATCAATTAAGTCTCTGGAGTCTATATTATTAACAAGCAGAGGTGGTGGAGAGTTTTCAACCCATTCCACAATATCCTGCTCTGCAAGATTTTCAATTTGGTTTTCTTCAACATCAACAAGCCAGATGTTCCCGGCTTCCGGCTCTTCAGCAATGTCTCCGTAATTGCTGAGCTGGCTTCTAATTTCAGCATCAGAAGCATCTTCGAAAACAACTACTGCAACTTTGAAGCTTCCGTCTTCGTTCTCAGTCCAGGAGCCAGGACCCTCCTCCTGAAGATTTGAAGATAGTTTGTCAGCAGATGAGAGTTCTGTAGTGAAAGTAAGGCCGTTGTCATTAAGATAGTCTTCTGCTCCTGGTTCCAGATGAGCAATCCATGAATTATCAGGAATATATGTTAAGAGCGTGACTCCATTGTCTGTGAGGATTTGTTTCTCAGCTTCAGTAGGAATATGATCAAGTTGTATCAAACGCCTTGGAGAATCTTCAATATCCTGCTCGCTCAGCACTTTGTCAGACTGCACTGCCTGTTCTGGATCAAGTTCTCCTGATTCCAGATGAATTGGAGGAGCTTCAGTGACAGTATCCTCAAGACTGCAGGTTAGGAAAACTGTGCTTAGGATGAGAAAGATAAGTATTAATTTTTTCATATTACTTCCAGTAGGTATTCTTCTTCTGATGCTTTGAATATTCCAGTGAGAGTTACTTGGCCAGGTTCAATATCACAAGTTACTTCACAGTTGTTTCCATCGCATTTCTTGTTTTCAAGAATTATTGCTCCAGTTTCTCCTACAAAAGCGAGATTGCAGGAGACTGTATTGCAGCAAGGATCATTGTCAAGACACATCCCAGTTGTCATTGCACATTTCCACTTTTCAAGAGTTCCTGTGATTGTTACTGTAGTTCCTGAAAGCTCTGCAGAATTCTTAATAGTTTTGTCTGGAGTAAGGGTGGAACTAAGGCATGCGCTGAAGAGAATTAAAACTATGATTAGTGCCAGAGTAACCCATCTCATAGTTATAAACTGTGTAGACTGGAGTATATAAAATTTTTCAGGAACCCTTAAGCTTATTAAGGCTGGACAAACTATTGGAAAATATGTTCGGACACTTCAGAATTAATTGGAGCAAGCTTTCAAATATGCATAAGGCTGTTGGGGTTGCAGGACTTGCTCTGCTGTTTGTTTATCTGGTTATTGCGTTTTTCTGGGGAGGGTTCAGGACTGTACTTTTTAGAGGATTGTGGCTACCCATCAGCTTTTTGGCACGGATTTCAATGATATTTGCACTGATTCCTCTGTATTTGAACTGGCTTTCCAGTGATTATTTCCAGGAAAGAAAGGGAACTTCTTACAAGAATGCAATTACTAATGGTTTTACAGGACTTTGGGTGTGTGTTGAGTGGGTACGGGTTTCGATAATGGTTTATATGGAACAAGCAGGGTTTCTTCTGCTGTTAGGAAAACTGTTCATGAGTTTGTTGATATTGATTTATGCTGTGATAATTATTAAAAAATCGTGGAGGGGTGAGAGGATTACACATATTATTGGAAGAGCCAGAGAGATTTCATATATTGCAATAATGATCACACCGATTATGTACAATGTTGCAGAATTTAGTTTTGTAACGATTCTTGCAATAATAATGCTGTTCCCTGTTTTCTATGGAGTTGTGGAGTTTATTGACTTTACAATTTTGCCGCCACCAGCTTATGAGAAAAAGAGAAAGAGTAGGAAACTATTCTGACTACTTAGAGCAACTGATTTTGATAACATCGCCGTCTTTCAGCTCGTGATCTGCTCCAAGTTTCATTTTGGTTTTTGCATTGACTCCGCAAATGAACTTGTCGCCAATGTCGGTGTGGATTTTATATGCTAATTGTTTTGCAGTTGTGCCTTTAGGAACCAAATGAACATCGGGAAGTGGATTTCCATTTTTGTCTGTGTATTTGTTCTCATCTTCTACTGGGAAAACCGCTATCAGGTCCAGCATTTCAAAAGCTGCTTTATCTAATGCCTGTTGAACGCCTGTGCCATTGAATTTCTTGAGAACATTGCCTTTAATGAACGTCAAACCCTTTTTCTGCTCATCTGAAAGCCCTTCTTCAAATGTGAAATCTGTTTCTCCAGGATAATATTTAATCAAATTCTTTTCAGCTGCTCTGCGAAGTGCTAATTCAGAGTCTGCAGAAGTTGGAATTGTCATGTTTCCTGTTTCTTCAAGTGGTTTCAGGTTCTTTTCAGCCTCCTGGATGTCGCATTTGTTAGCGCAGAGTAGGATTGGCTTTGAAATTTCTCGCATTTTAGTTGCAAATTGTTTTAATCCTGCTTCATCCCAGTTTGCAGGCTCGTTAATATTGAGTTCAGAGTCTTTTGCTGCCTTGATTATCATTGATTCTGTTACTCCAAGCCCTGAAAACCGCTCTGCAAGCCCTTTGGCAACATCTTTTTTCATTTGCTGGATTTCGCGAGTGAGTTTTTGCCAGTCTTTTTTCAGGAGCGAGAGGAACCAGAGATCTATTTCCTCTTCCAGGAAAGCAACATCTTCAACTGGATTGTGCTCGCCTGGGTTGCAGGGTTTTCCTTCTGCATCTGTTGCTCCTGCTGAGTCAATTATGTGAAGGAGTGCATCTGCTTGGCGTAGGTCGTCTAAGAATTGGTTTCCAAGTCCTTTTCCTTCGTGAGCACCTTTTACTAATCCTGCAACATCGAGCAGGTCAATTGGGACTAATCTTGTGCCATTGTGGCAGGAGCCGTGATTTGGTTTGCATTCTACTCCAAGTTCCTTGCAGGCGCATTTGACTCTGACAAAACCAACTCCTCTGTTCGCTTTTATTGTTGTGAATGGGTAATTTGCAATTTCAGCACCTGCCATAGTGGATGCATTAAAGAAAGTTGATTTTCCGCAATTTGGTTTGCCTACTAGGCCGATTATTCTGGTCATTATTCAAATCTTGATTAAAACAAGTATATAATATTATAGATAGGAGAAGCTACTCCCGATATTCCTTCTTATCATTATATTCTTTAGAATTAATTTTGATAATCGGATTGTTAGACCCATCTAATTTTATGAGCAGATCCTCCTTCTCAAGTTTTTTTAGAATAGTTTCAAGACCGATTTTAAATGTATCTTCATATAAATCAACAAGAGGGGATCCAGACTTTTTAGCAAAAGAATTTATTGCTGTTTGCACAGCACTGCGCCTAAGACCAGGGCCGAAAGAAGGAATCATTTTGCTCATAAGCCCGCGTTCTCCGATAAACTTGTCAGAAATCTCAGCACAATGGATAAATTTAGGAGCCTTATCTTTTGTTTCTTTCTCCTCTTTTGCTATTTTTTCTAATTTTAGTTTCTCCTGCTTTTCAAATAAACGCTTGATTTTATTTAATTTTCCAGTATCAATAGTTAGTTTTGGCCCAGGTTGCACAATATCAGAGCGGAAAAGAACCTTTTGAAAATCTTTGCGCCTGATTTTTGTTTTTTCCATGAATGGATGGGTAACGTCAGCTTTCAGTTTTTCAATGCGCATTGAAAAAACTTCAGAATCAGCTGTTTTGAAAAATTTATGTGAAGCGGGACTTCTAGCAAACGCTTTCTTTAACCAAGGCCAGGAAACTAAAGCGTTTTCTTTTAATAATTCAAAATAATCAACAGTATCCTTAAGTTTCTCAGTCTTAATTTTTACAGATGGGGTTCTTGATTTTGAAAATGTTTTTTCTTTTGGAAGGTGGCTTTCGATAAGGAAGGAACGGGACTTGGGTTCTTTTCTATGAATAGCCTGAAATTTCTTCTGCATAATCTGAAACTTACGATAATTTAACAGAACAATTCCTTTAGTCTCATATTTGATAAGTTCACTTGAGTAAAGTTTTTTTATGAAGTTTTCAAGATCAAGACCAGTTTCTGACTCCAGATCAGCCCATAGATTTTCCTTTTCCTTTTTGAAAAGTTCAAGACGTTTTTTAATAAAAAGCAATTTATGATTAGGTCCTGCTTCAGCTGAAAGATATTTTAGTATAGGCCACACAACTGAAGTGTGTTCCAGTAAAGAAAAGAAATCCGCATAGATTTTCTCTGCTTTAATTCCTCCTGCAAAAAGCTTTTTAAGATTTTGAAAAATATCGTCTTTTAATACATATTTGTAACCATATTTAGGGTGTAGTTCTCCATGATGTTCAATAGAACCATGAGATACAAAATCATATAATCGCCTCACATCATCATGACGTTTACTATAATGCTTTCCAAACTCTTTTGAAGTAAATGGCCGGTTTTTCTGATTCCCAAGTCCTGGGCGGTAGAAGATTGCTTCAAAAAAAGGGTAGAGCACAGTCGAAGCCATATGTTTGCTTTTGGTTGCTTTGCGTAGATATTCTAGTACCTCTTTTTGTTTGTCATCAAGCATCATTGCACTACCGCAATCTATTTATTAACAGGAGTATATAATATCTGTCATGAGACTGCCAATTTGCGGGGCCTGTTTGGAATCTGAGAAGCTTTGCGAAGCATGTTCGGAGCGGCTCAAGAATAATGAAATAAAACATTCGGATGTTGAGCTAGCAAGGGCAATGACAAAAGTTTCAGAGCAACATCCTCAATTGGAAAAAGCAGAATTTTTGAAAACGCATGCAGTTGATGATGTTTTTGTAGTTGAAGTTCCTAAAGGAAGTGCTGGGCAGATAATCGGTAGGAAGGGAGCCTTAATTAAAGAATTGTGTACCCATATGGGCAAGAGGATTAAGGTTGTTGAGGAGACTAATGAGAAAAGGGATTTTGTTGAGAAAGTGCTTAATCCTGCTAAGATGAAAGGGCTGACTGTTGGTGACAATAGTTTCAAGATTTATGTTGATAAAATGGATGAAAAACGAGTTGGGAATAAAGAGCCATTTGAGAAGATTTTTTCTGAGATTATGAATGGGAAAGTTGAGATTGTATTTGGGTAAACAGACTCAGCTTATTTAATTCTGATAACATACCGATTTAAAAGTGACCCTGCTTTTCGGAATTGACCTGTGTGATCCTCCAAGAATTGATTAATAGATCTGGTAACAAGAACACTTAAGTAGTGTTTGTGATATTTGGGAGAACCATACTTAGAAACTGCATAAGATAATAGATCATTCCTCTGAACTTGGTCAGATGTTTCAAAACATTTCTCAAGTTTTTGAACAAGATTTTTGATAATGTATCTTGGCGTAATTTTTTGTTTCTTAAGCTCGCCCTTATTTCCCTTTCGCACAAGCGTAACATATCTACCCTTCCAATTCCGAACGAAATCCGGATTTTCATCCAAGAATTGGTGCATGGCTGCTGTTACTGCAGTTTCAATTACACTCAGATGGAATTTCCCATCCAAGGGGTTCCCTTCATATTTGCTAACTGTTTTTTGTTTAATTTTGTTACGACGTATCTGATCATGATCTTTGGATTCCTTTCTGAACATTATTTTTATTTTTGGGACTAATTGAGTAAACACCCTATGGCCAAGAACTTTTTCATAATCTATTTTATCATCCTGCCCTTTCTTGGATATATCGGGTTTATCATCTGCGTCTGATTCTAGTTTCTTAGCTACTTTTGCGAGTTTCTTGTCAAGTTCTTCATCCATCTCGGCAATTTTTTTATTATAATAGTGTATCAGCTTCTTGGAAACTTTAGTCAATTCAAACTCTGTCCCAATTTCTTTAAAACGGTTTTTAAATTCTTCAACAGCATCATCATCTCTTTTATCCAGTTTTTCAACTGCTTTATCAAAATCTTTATCCGCTTCATCAGGCGCTCCAGCTTTTTTGAAAAAGCCTAATTCAAGAGCTAATCGGATATAAGGATCTAGACGACGCTCAAGAGTTTGTCTCACAGTCAAAGAAAGAGAACCTTCAATATCCCGGTATATGAACGGTTCAGAAAAATCATAAAATTTTAATAAGCAACTGTAAAGGAATGAGAGAACCGGTGGCCTGAGTTTTCTTCCAAAACTTCGTCTTAAAGTATCAAATCTGGCTAAATATCTCTCCTGAAGTTTATCACAAAGATTCCGGTACTCTTCCCTTTTCAAATCATCATATAACTGAATAAATTGTTCACGCGCATTCATAATAATTAATTAAACAGCATCACATATAAAACCTATGGTAGCCGAAAGTTATTTTATACCCAATAACGTAAGTTTTTACAATGAGAATAGCAATCTTAAACAAAGACGACTGCCATCCTGAGAAGTGTGGCGATTACTTGTGCGAAAGAGTTTGTCCTGTTAATAGAACTGGCAAGGAATGTATTGTCAAAGGCGATAATGGAAAGGCCTTCATAAATGTGGAACTGTGCACAGGATGTGGTATTTGCGTGCATAAATGTCCGTTTGATGCGATTACTATTGTTAATTTACCAGAGAAGCTGAAGGAACAGTGTGTTCACCAGTTTGGAGATAAGAATGGATTTAAACTGTTCAGGGAAGCGATTCCAATTCCAGGGCAGGTTGTTGGTCTGCTTGGGCAGAATGGAACAGGTAAAACAACTGCTTTGCAGATTATTGAAGGGGATTTGAAAGCGAATTTGGGACAGGATCACGAGGCTACTAAAGAAGAATTGTCGAAATTCTTTGCAGGGTCTGAATTGCAGGGTTATTTTGCTAATATTGATAAGAAAAAAATGTCTTACAAGCCTCAGTATGTTGAGCGGATTCCGAAAGAATTCAAAGGAAAAGTCAAAGCATTGCTAAAGAAGATAGATAAAAACAACCAGCTCAGCAAAATTGCCAAACAGCTCGGTATTGAGAATGTTTTGGACAGTGATATTTCAAAAATATCTGGCGGAGAACTGCAGAAAACTGCAATTGCTGCTTGCTTGTTAAGAGATGCTGATATTTACTTTTTTGATGAACCGTCATCTTATTTGGATATTCGAGAGAGGCTGAAAATCGCCAAGATTATTAGAAAATTAGCTGAAAAAAAGCTGGTTTTGGTAATTGAGCACGACTTGATAATTCTGGATTACCTGGCAGACCTTGGTCATATTTTCTATGGAAAACCAGGAGCATACGGTATTGTCAGCCAGCCGAAATCAATTAAAGAAGGAGTGAATTCTTATTTGGAAGGGTTCCTTAAGGAAGAAAATGTGCAGTTCAGGGAAACTCCGCTGAAATTTGTTGTTAAAACTCATAGTGATTCAAAAAAGATCCACAAAATCGTTGAATTCAAGGGACTGGAAAAGAAATTCAAGAATTTTGAATTGAAAATTGACGAGGGATGGATTCACGAAAAGGAATTGATAGGTGTTTTAGGTCCAAATGCAACTGGAAAAACTACTTTTATGAAAATGCTGGCTGGAGAATTGAAATCAGATGCTGGAGAAGTGAGTTCAAAGCTGAAGATTTCATATAAACCGCAGTATATTAAGCCAGATGAAGATGTTATGGTGCTAGTTGCTTTGAAAGGAGCTAGTCAAAAGATGATTTCAGATCTTGGGCTGGATAAATTGATGAACAGGACACTTGGGGAGCTGTCTGGAGGGGAATTGCAGAGAGTTGCTATTGTGAAATGTTTGTCGCAAGATGCTGATTTGTACTTGCTGGATGAGCCTTCAGCTCATTTGGATGTTGAGCAGAGAGTTAATGCTGCTAATGTTATTCGGCACAGTATTGAGGACAGGGAAAAGAGTGCGATTGTTATTGATCACGATATTATGCTTTTGGATTATTTGTCAGACAGGCTAATGGTTTTCACAGGCGAGCCTGGCAAAAAAGGTGAGGGGAAAGGGCCATTTGAAATGGGTGAAGGCATGAATTTGTTCCTGAAGGATTTGGATATTACTTTTAGAAGAGAAGGAACAACTGGAAGGCCGAGGGCTAATAAGCCTGATAGTGTTAAGGATAGGGAGCAGAAGAAGAAAGGGGAATATTATTATTTGAAATAACTACTTTTTAGAATAGTTCCACTTCATTCCAATTAAAATTATATTAAAACAAACACCAGCAATATTTGCTCCAATAACAATTAGATCTTTTATATGAATACCGTACAAAAGCCATAAGAACATACCAAATAAGAGGAGGAAATACATTCCATAGGAGATGTCATCCATCTTTTTGGTTTTGAAACTTTTAAAAATCTGTGGCAAAAATCCAGATAAGGTGATTATTGCTGCTGCAATTCCGACAATATACCAAAACATTTTATTCGTCCCCTTTTATTTCAGCAAGAACAGCATCTAAATCACAGTCTATTTTAGAACCAAGCTGGATTGGAAATGGATCTTCAGTATCTTCATAAGACGGAATAAGATGAACATGGGTGTGCGGAACTTCCTCACCCATTACAAGCAAAAACACGTACTTAGCGCTTAGTTTTTCTTTTAAGCTTTTTGCGAGCTTTTGGCTTAGGCCGAACAGCTCTTTTACTTCGTTTTCTGGCATGTCCAGAAATGTTTCGTAATGGCTTTTTGGTATTACGAGTGCGTGGCCTTTTGCTGCTGGTCGTATGTCCAGAAACGCGAGAAACTTTTCGTCCTCGTGAATTTTTTTGCTTGGTATTTCGTTTTTTGCTATTTTGCAGAATATGCACTCTTGGTTTTCCATTTTTACCTCTTTTTTTAGCTATTGGCTTTTTGCTTTTAGCTTTTGGTTTAATTAGGAATGAGTCGAAGATTGACTCAAATGATTTTGCTTTAGGGGTTGTTGGCTTGCTTGGCTTTTTAATTACTTTTTTAGGCTTCTGCTTTGCCAGCTTAGCCATTTTATCAAACAGTTTATCTTTTTCTATTATTAATTTCTTTCCGCGGTTTGAAACTTTGACAACTCCATACCATTTTAGGACTTGGGTTTCAGAAACAGCTGCAGCAGGTGATAATTTCACTTTGTCCATGTGTTTGATGCAGTAGGCCCGGATGTCATCATCATACACTACATGCAGAGACTTGCGCTTTTTCTCGCGGAATAGAGCATCCAAGATAACAATAGTGTTCGTTCCCGGCTCTCCTATAACTTTGAGAATTGTTTTTGGTAGCATTTTTAGACTGTTCCACCCTAGAATTTGGGTAAGAAGACCTGGTTTAAATACGTTTTTAGAAAGAAAATAATTATAAAGGGACAATGATATTCAAAAGTACTTATTGGGCCCGTAGATCAGCCATCGGCTCCGTCTTCTCACGGAGGCCGAGAGGCCGCTGCGTGGCTCTTATCCGCTTGGTTAAGTGTAAAAAACTCGTATGCCAAGCGTCATTGGAATTGGGCCCGTAGATCAGTCCGGTAGATCGCTACCCTGGCATGGTAGAGGCCTCGTGTTCGAATCACGACGGGTCCACTTTTTATTCCCTTTGCAAAAGCTTTGCCTTTTTAGAACCAGCATAATAAACGATTTTTGCAAGCCTGCCTTTACCAAAACCACGCATATATTTCAGGAAAACTCCTGCAAATAGAAGCAACCCTGAACCTATCAGGAATTTTGTTGCAAGAACTTCTTTGAATACCAGAACTGCAGTTAAGAATCCGAAAATAGTTGTTCCGAGTATCAACATAATATTCATGGTCTGTGATTTTATGCGCATTAATGCATAATTGAAACAGATATACCCTAATCCTGTTCCGAAACCGAGAAGCGCAACCCAATGCCATGAAGTTGATAATGACCCAAAGCCGTAAATAACTGGGAATGGAGCGAGGAAGAGTGATGCAAATAGGAACATCCAGAAAGTGCTTTTGAAAGTGTATTCGGCCCCTTGTTTGCGCATATACACAAGCATTAGGGCATAAAGCACGACTTCTACAAAAATCAAGCTAACACCAGCTTGTGTTTGGAATCCCATTGGATTTAGAACTGCAATTGCAATTGCTCCTAGAATAAGAGCTATGATATCGGACGCTCGTATGCCGTCTTTTAGGAAGTGTCCACCTAAAACCAGTACGAAGAAGGGGAATAGTGCATCAAGAATGTATACTTGTGGAATTGTGAGGTAAAGGAATGCTGTGTTGAACATTGACATTGCAGTACCGATTAATAGTCCGAGTATCAGATAATAGCTTGCCTCTTTTTTATTTAATTTGAAAATTCCTTTTCCGAATATACCGCCGATAACTGCTAACAGCACTGCTGCAAGGAAAACACGCAAGAAATTGACAGTCATAATCGGCACGGCTCCGTCTATAAGGTTGATCCACATGCCCACGCTTCCAATAGCGATTGCACCCAGAAGGGCTACAATATACCGTCTCATTAGAAAAGCATTGAAATTTGGATTTAAATAATTTGTTGTTGGGGAGAAAGTGACCAAAATAGAAATAAAATATATGCCCCAGACTGGATACCCGAACGAAAATAGATGCCCCGGCTGGGATTCGAACCCAGGTCCCTGCCTCGAGAAGGCAGGATGATTGACCGGACTACACCACCAGGGCAACTCTAAAAATCTAACTCTATTCCCTTTTAAAGTTTTGGTAGGTTTGGTAATAGGAAAGAGTATAAATAAGTTAAAAACAATTGAAAAATATGGATGGGAATACGTATCACACACATATGACAAGTGCTGAGTTTTCAGTATATTGTCCTACCTTGACAAAAGCAGTTGAATTAACTAAGGAAGGGTTGGATGGAAATAAATTGAAGGTAATTGGCAAAGCAAACAAAGCAGGAAATAGTGGTGAATTAAGAATAAAAAATAATACAGCAAAAGGAAGTGTTTTAATAAAATTCCGCATAGGAAAGAAAAAAAGACGCAAAAATGGAGAAATAGACGAAGATGAAGTAATCGCTGGAAATGAAAAAATTTGCTTGTCTGTTAAGAGATTAGAAAAAGGATCTAAGGAAAGAACTGAAATTTTGAAGAAGTGTAAAGAAAAGGAACTGAAAGGAGAAAGAACATATGATGGGACAATATTTGCTTTTGAAGAGTTCAGGGGATTTTTGCCAAAAAATATCATAGATAAAATGGAAAATATGAAAGACGCTTATTATAAAACAATAAAAGATGACCATTTGGGTGTTCTAGTAAGCATTGTTTATGAAACTATTAAGGGAATAAAATATTACGTTCCTCCGGTTATAGATGAGAAAAAGAAAGATTAAACTAATCTTTTTTGTACATACTTCTCTTTTTTCTTAGGCATTATCTTCTGTTTTATTGTGTCCCAGATTCCCTGGAAAAATTTGCGGGTCCCATATGCAAATAAAGAAAACCCAATTGTGAATACAATTATTCTGCCTGCAAAACTGTTTGAAAGCTGTACCAGGATGTCTTTGAAAGTAACCAAGTTAATGTCTTTTGCAAAAAATCCTGTGAACATGACTGAAAGTCCAAGCAAAACATAGATAATTCCGCGCACCCTGTCGCCTGCCTGGCTTGCCTGCTCGTAGAAAACAACAATATTTTTTTGAGTGGTTTCAAAACCAGTTGAAACTGCTTTTCGCAAACTGCTAATTTGTTTTGCAGTGTCCTCGTCTTTTACAAAAACAGCAACAGGCTCTTCATCCTGTGTCTCGAGGATCGCTTCAGCTTCTTCCAGCTTCTCATCAACTTCATCCTCTATAGCTTCTCCGATTTCTTCAAGCTGATCTTCAATAAATTCCTTTCTTTCTTTTTCAGTTGCATTTTTTGAAAGTTTTTCAGAAGATTTTGCGGATTTTTTAGCACGCCGAGTTTCTTTTGCGATTTCGCTCTTTTCCTTTTGAGAATGTGCATCCAGCACAGATTCAATATCATGATGCTCGTTCTTTTTTCTCATGGTTCTGTTCTCACAATTGTTCTAGGGAATGGGATAGTGTCACGGATATGGGGAAGCTTGCAAATCCACTGCAGGCATCGTTCTACTCCGAATCCGAAACCAGCATGAGGAACTGCTCCGAAACGACGGGTATCAAAGTACCAATCATAAGTTTTGGTGTCTTCTTTGTCTCGTTTGAGTTTTGCTTTCATTTCAGAGATGTCCAAACTTCGCTGAGAGCCACCAATTAGTTCTGTTCCGATTTCTGAAGCATACAAGTCCATCCCAAGAGCAAGTTTAGGATCTTTTGGATCTGCAGACTTGTAAAATGCCATTACATCTGCAGGGAAGTGGGTTACAAAGAACGGCTTGTCATAATGCTTTGCAATTGCAGCGCCTTCAACAGGGCGGATATCGTCACCGTCCTTGAATTTTACCTTGTCTTTTTTGAGAATTTGAACAGCGTCCTTGTATTTCAGGTGCGGAAATGGCGGTTTTATCTTGAGCAGGTCTTTAGGATCTCTGCCAAGCTCTTTTAGATCATCTGGATGCTCTTCTGCAACACGCTTGCAGATATGGGAGATTAATCCTTCGCCATGTTTTATTATTTCTTCCAGCCCGCCCCAGCCAATTTCCATTTCAGCATGCCAATATTCGGTCAAGTGCCTGCTTGTTTTCGATTTCTCAGCTCGGAAACTTGGTGCAATGCAGTAGATTTTTTCCAGTGATGGTATTAATGCTTCTGCGTAGAGCTGCCAAGACTGGGCAAGGAACACTGGTTTTCCGAAATAATCCACTTTAAATTGGGAAGAACCGCCTTCGCATGCTGTTGGTGTGAAAATTGGAGCTTGAACTTCGTAAAATCCCTGATCTCTGAAGTATTCGTGAATTGCTGCGAACATTGTGGAGCGAATTTTGAACACGCTTGTGAGTTTTCTTGAGCGAACCCATAGGTGGCGAATGTCTAGCAAATATTCCTCGCTCTTGTCTCGGGTGATTGGGAAGCGTTCTGCGCGACCGATTATTTCTATTGAATCCACATCAATTTCAAAGCCAGTTGGAGCGCGGTCGTCTTTCCGGACTTTACCTGTGAGTTCAACTGAGCTTTCCATTGTTACTTTCTGTGCATCTGTAAATGCTTTCTTGCTATCGGTTTTAACAACTGCCTGTACTATTCCTGAAACATCGCGCATTACCAGGAAAATTTTGTCCTTGAGCTTCCGCTCCCTGTAGACCCAGCCTCGTATTGCTACTTTCTTCCCTTCCAGCTTGCTGGTAAGCACTTGTTTTATTGGAATAAAATCCATAGTATCACCTAAGTATTTCTTTTTTATAAAGGTTTGCGAGTTATAACACTACTTTTTCCCCAGGGACTTTAGGAAAGAGTACAACATCCTTGATGTGCTTTGCACCAGTAAGATAGCGAACCAACCGCTCTACCCCAAAACCAGCACCAGCTGTCTTGGGCAGAATACCTCGCTCAGCAAGATGGACAAAAGAGCTGTACTTTTCCAAATCCATCCCAAGCCGTTTCATTCTTTTCAGAATTTGTTCGTGCTCATGCTCTCGTTCTCCACCAGATAGTGCTTCCCCGAATCCTTCTGGATAAACGAGATCGTAGTTCAAATATTTTCCAGGTTTCACAGGATCTTCCTTGTCATAGAACTCACGCTCGTGACTGATAATCAAGAAAGAATGTTTTTCCTGCTCTGACAAAAGTTTCTCGTAATCTATTCCAAGCTTTTCTTCAACTTCATCCTTATCAAAAACCTTGAATGGTGTTGTTGGAACCGATAAACTGCGACCCAGTTCTGTGAGCTCATATTTGCATTCATCTTTTACAAAAGAAAAAACATGAACAATCAACTCTTCCATGAAGTGCATAACATCCTCTTTGGAATAATCCTTGAATTCAAAATCAACTTGAGAGAATTCAAGCAAATGGCGAGAAGTAGTTGTGTCTTTTTCCAGACGAACACAAGGGGAAACAGCATAAATTGCATCATAACCGTCATGCATCAGTGCTATTTGTTTGTGGAGAATCATGCTTTTTGTGAGCTGAAGCTCCTGACCAAAATATAAAAATCCTGCATCAAATACATCATGAGAAAGTGGATCAGTTATTGGAGAGATTATAACTGGAAGAATTTGCCTCACTTCTTTTGAAAACATGAAATCGTGGATGGATTTCAAAGCACAGGATTGTATTTTTAGAATACTGGCCTTCTCTGGACTGCACAAGCAGTCAATTGCTTTTTCAAAGATTGGGGGTTGTTGTCATTTTAATCAAATAATACTTAGCAAGCGCCTTAATATACTTTTCTTAAGATTTTTTATAAAATATTCAAAAAAACATAAATATATATACTAGTTTGTGTAAAATTTATAAAACAGAAGAAATGGAGAAACTTGACAAAGCAGACAAAGAGATCCTGCAGCTACTACAAGAAAACTGCAGACTGTCTGCCAGAGAGATTGCAAAGAAAACTGGGAGCCTGACCACAACAGTATATGCGAAAATCAGGCGAATGGAACAGCTAGGCGTAATCAAAGGTTACCATGCGGAAATTGAAGGAAAAACAGTAGACCGCGGGGTAAAAGCAATAGTGCTCGTGTCTTTCGACTACCACTCAGGAAAGGGAAAGGCACTTTCACAACGCGATATTGCAAAGCAAGTCGCGTCATTCGCAGAAGTTCAGGACGTACACATAATTTCCGGTGACTGGGATCTGAGTTTGAAGGTAGTTGCGGAAAATGTGGACAAAATAGGGCAGTTCGTCATTGACAAACTAAGAAAAATAGACGGGATTGATAAAGTTACTAGCAATCTAGTGTTTGGAACTGAGAAGGAAAGTTTGCAGATAAATATATAAACCAGAATTGACTAACGCTATATTAGAAACCGCAGAAAAGGAAATCAAAACCAGGAAACAACCATGAGTTGCCGCTCATGATATCGGTTTTGATGGAATGGTTTGATGACGAATTTTGACAGCTCTATTTCTGGAACTATCACAATTAAAGAGAGATAGTGTTTCCGACTATATAAGCATTTCGGAAATTTACTATTTCTCATTAATAAAAAATTGGAGGTAAAATAAAAAATGGATTTCCTAGTGAAAAACGCTATAGACAGACCAGAAGAAAAGACCTCACCACTTGGCGCAATGAATGCAAACATTGTTGTTGTTGGTGCAGGCGGAGCTGGAAACAACTCAATAACTCGGCTCACAAATATGGGTGGAATTAAAGGAGCAAAAAGTGTTGTAGTAAACACTGATGCTCAGCACCTTGATATTTCAAAAGCAGACAAGAAACTGCTGATTGGATACCAGGAAACTAAAGGACTTGGAGCTGGAGGTTTCCCAGAAGTTGGAAGGACTGCTGCAGAAGCTAGCAAGAACGAGATTAAGGAACTTGTAAAAGACGCTAATCTTGTTTTCTTGACCTGCGGACTTGGTGGTGGAACTGGAACAGGTTCATTACCAGTTGTTGCAGAAATTGCAAGAAATGCAGGAGCTATTGTTGTAGCAACTGTTACAACTCCTTTTGACTTAGAAAAAGCACGTTTATTGAAGGCTGAAGAAGGCCTAATAGAGCTTAGAGAGCACTGCGACACAGTAATTGTGGTTGACAACAACAAACTGCTCGAGTATGTGCCACAACTGCCTGTAAATCAGGCCTTTGGTGTTGCTGACGAGCTCATTGCAACCATGATGAAGGGCATTTCTGAGACCATTACAGTGCCTAGTTTGATGAACCTGGATTATGCTGATGTTAAGTCAATTATGACTGGCGGAGGCGTTGCAATGATCGGAGTAGGTGAAGCAGAAGGCAAAAACAAGGTTGAAGAAGCTGTTCACGATGCAATGAACCATCCATTATTGGATGTTGATTACAGAGGAGCAAGTGGAGCCTTAATACACATTACAGGCGGACCAAGTATGACTTTGTCAGAGGTTACAGATGCAGGAGATGCTATTTCAGGCGCTCTGGACCCAAGTGCACAGGTTATATGGGGAGCTCGTGTTGATCCAGAGATGGAAGGCAAGATCCGTGTTATGAACATCATAACTGGCGTGAAAAGCCCAAACATCCTTGGAAAACGACTGAGTATCGCAGATACAGTAGGCAATTCAGCAAAGACAAACGTTAATGTGAAGCAGCCACCGATGATGAAAGAGCTAAGCATTGACTATATTTCCTAAGAACCCTTAAAATAGGTACCAGAGATCTATTTTTTAATTCCTCTGGTGCTTGAAGGTTCTGATCTAGGAAAGCCATTCCGGGCAGGGTCTTGGGATTTTCCCAAGGCTCTGTCCTCCCACCCTATTTTTGATAGCGAAGGCTTTGTTAATTATTAAAGAATCTGGTGTAGACTCAGCAAATTAGTACTAAAAAGCAGTATTTAATTACCATATGGATAATAAATAGACTAAAAAAATGCCCTGAGGTTTTTAACCCTCAAGGCTATAGCATTAAAGCTTATTTCTTCTTGCTGAACCAGTATGCAATACCAGCTACCACAGCAACTATCAGTATCAACCAGTATGCCCAGCTTGGGATGTCTTGCATCTCTGGAACTGTAGTTGTTCCTTCTGTTGGTGCGCTTGGCTCATCTCCAGGTTCTGATATTGGTGTTGTTATTGGAGTTGATGGTGTTGCAGTTGTTCCTTCTGCTGCTACAAATCCATCTTCAAGCTTCTGTATGGTGATGTCAGCAATTCCGTTCTTTATGCTGTTCAAAGTCAGCTTTAAGTCGTTCTTGCTGTCATCGTTCAGATCAACATACTTTGGCTTTCCAACAGATAGTGTGTAGCTTGTTGGTGTGGATGCAATGTTTACAACAACCCAGCTTGATCCAACTTCAGCCACATTAATTGTGTGGGAGTCTGATCCGTGGGTTACACCCATTACATCGCCCTGTACAAGTTGCACTGCTGCTTCTTCAACAACTTCGCCTGAGTCAGCGTCAACTACTTCTTCAAAGTAGTTTTCAAGAGCTTCTGGTGCTGCAAGTGATCCGCCACTTCCAGATCCTCCGCCTCCGCCAGCAGCGCCTGCTTCATCTCCTCCAGCGCCAACAGTTGTGAACTGCCAGGTGTAGGTTCCTGCTCCTAGAGTGTTGTTGCCAGTCTCATCTGTAATTGTATTCCTTATTGTGACATTGTAGTCAGTTCCGTATGCAAGCTTTGACACATTGGTCTCCAGTGTAATAGTCCAAGTCTTGTTGTCATTGGAAGTAACACCTGCAATTGGGACTACTCCACCAGTACCACTCTTGTTCAGGAAGAATGTCTTGTTGTTCACTCCATCAGTACCAGTACCAACTTGTGTCTTCTCATTGAAGGTCACACTAATTGTTGGACTTATTCCTGATGCGCTTGGTGGTGTAACATTCTCTACTTCTAGAGATGAATTGTCAATAGCTTCTACACGCATTGCAAATCCACTGAAGTGAGGCACTTTAGCCCAAACCATGTCATTGACAACATCAGTGAACGCCAAACTTGCAGTTAAGTTTCTGCTTACATTTGAAGCATTGATACCAGCGAATACATATCCAGTGTAGTTAGTTACATTGAATGCATCCAGATAAGCTGTTGGAACATTTCCTGTTCCAGATACATTTGAAGTATTCCAGATCTGAGTCCAGTCTCTATCATACAACAATTCTAGTGTTACATTGAAGAAGTTACTTGGATCTGCTCCTCCAGCACCAACACCAGACCAGTTGTCACTGAACTTGGAGTCATTGTATGGCACACCAATTAAGACACTATCATACAGGTTCTTTGGTGCAGAGCTTCCAAATCTCCACTGGTCAAGCAATGAGTTGTTTCTTCCGCCGTCAACAGCATCAGTTCCTCCTGGCTCAGACTTTTCAACATCAAACAAAACATCTGGAACAGTACCAGAAGCTAGATCAAGGTTCAAGAACATTGCTGACACATTAGTTGTGTCATCTCGGACCAGCATGCTTACATTATTACCAGCAAATGCAAGTTCTAGAGGTATTAGTGTACCACCTTCAAACTCTGTAATCAACTGGCACTCTTGTAATGCTAATATTCCGTCTGTAGCTATTGTCTCATTCATTACTGGAGGCACATCACAAGTTGTGTTACTTCGGAATATTGTAACATTCCTGTCTCCGAATGCAGTTCCGTTTATAGTCTTTGCATCCCAGGCACCCAATGTTATATTCACTAAGCTTCCAGTTAAGTTGAGCTCGGTCAGCTGAGTTGTGGTGTATGGTGCAAATCTTGGATCCTGTGAGTACACACTCAATCTTGCAATTGGAGCACTTATCATAGGTATCTTGAAGCTTGCATCATTTCCATCACCACTAATTGGAATTACCCAAGTGAATGGAGACACAGATTGAGGTCCTTCAGACATATTAGTGTAGTTGGAGTAGTTCACTTCAACATGCACAACTGCGCTTGTTGGGCTGTTTGTGCCATCTGTTAGGTTGAATTGCATCAGCTTTGTTGTTGTATTAAATCCAGTGCCTGCAGTTGTGTACCTTGTAAGAGACTGTTCTGAACCAACAAGTGGGTATAGAGTCACATTAATGTTCTTCAAGTGCGCACCACCAGAAACTGTTACATTTCTGAATGCTCCATAATATGAGCCAGATGTGTTGTTCTTGGCAGTTATGAACAGTATGTATGATGAATTTCCAACACCGCCACTCTCATATGGAGCTGGCAAAGTCACATTAAAGTGAGCGTGACCTGACGCCTTTTCCCATTCACTTGTCAAGTTAGTGATATTTGCATACAAATCACCTACACCAACAGCTGAGTTGTTGTAGAGACCACTTAGGTTGTAAGCCAACAGAGAGGATATATTTGTTGCATTTAAGTCGGCCGTATACTTGTTATCGAAGTAGATGGACAAGTTGCTTCCTGGATGAGCTGCTGTGTCACCACCACCTCTCTCTAGATAACTTGTAGAGAACACCATAACAGTTAGGTTCTGGAACATTGGCTCTTCAGTAACTGCACCCAATGGCAGTTGTACATCTGAAGCATTAGCTGATGCTATAGAAACATTTCCAGCAACACTTATGAACGAACCAACAGCTTCTATTGTGTTGTTACTAGTGTCGTCCATCAAGGTGAAGAACATGTAACTGGATGCATTTGTTCCTGCAACAGTTTGTGTAGCATATGAAATATTTGTATATGTGAAACCAAAGTCACCAGGGAAGGAGTGAGATACCTTAACTGGAGTCACTGTTGTACTGTAGTTCCTGTCAACAGGCAACACAATGTTAGGGAACGTTGCCCCAGACTCATTATCTCCTGTTGTATTATTGGAAAGTCTCCAGTCACCTTCAGTGTTATTAGTATCTGTTTCATACAGACTCAAACCGAACTTGGTATCTTGAACCAAGTATTTGAAGGTAAGACCCTTAGTGTCAGCATCAGTACCTGTAGTGTTACATGGAAGACCACCGACTCCGGCAGCTGTAGTGTTGTTTATACAAAGAGTGATATTAAATGTGACAGCTTTCTTCATATATATACTCAAGTTTGAAAGTGTGCTTAGAACATTTGTATATCGTAGTCTTGGCATAATAGGACCAACATACTCATATTCTCCACTTCCGTTTGTGGTTTCTTTTCTAATGAGTATTTTGAAGGTGTGAGAAAAATTTTTCTGAAGACCAGTCAAGTTGAATGAACCATCTGCTGTGCTGTTTGCAACAGTGATGTTGACAAACTGATTTGTCTCGTTCCAGGTTTCAACTGTAATGTTGGTACCTTGAACAGCATTTCCTGTGCCGTTGTAAACATGCCCTTTAATTTCAAAGTGATCTGCGTGGGCACTTCCTGCAACGCAAAGAAGTGTAGCTAGTATCGTCAAAATTATTATTGCTTTTTTCATTGGATTTCCCATCCTATTTGGAGCATAGTTACATAAGGTTTATAAAGCTTTCGTTTGGGCCAAAAAAACGCAAAATCGACAGCAAGCGAAGCAATTTTGTCCAAATTTTCATGAAAAAAATCACTTGTGGGTGAGTATGAACTTCCCGGGTGATTCCATCTTACAGAAGCCAAATCGTTCGAATTGCACAACTGTTTCCGGTTTCACTTTTTGAACTGCCTTTTCTGCAATACCTATGATTTTTTTCAAACCGTTCTTTCCGATGTTTTCGGGGACCAGGATCTCGGTTTTGAAACTGTCATTTGTGACCCATTGGAATTTTTTAGTATCTGGCTTGACCTCCATGGAATCAAATTCTACCTTACCTTTGCCAAGATACTTTACATTGTACAAATCCTTTAATCGGAAGACTGTGCCAGTTTTCAACCTTTTTTCATCATCCGAGCTTATAAAGACTGTGTCGCTTGTTATCACTTTCCGTTTTCCTCTTTCAGGGTGATCTGGATGATTTTTTAGCTCTGCAGTTTTGCCAGGAGCATTCTTAATAGTGAGTTTGACTGGGTCCGAAACAAAGAAGAAGCGATCTGCTTGCTCGTCTAAGATCTTTCGGTTGATTCCATAGATTGTACTGGAATCGATAGTAGTCTCCCCTTTTGTCATTCTGACTTCAAGAGCCAACTGCTTCAAAGTCTCTGGAAGAATACCTCTTCGCCTCAATCCTTTGATAGTGACAAGCCTTGGATCATCCCATCCAGTGACCTCCTTGCTATCGATTAACGGCTGGATTTCCCGTTTTGAAGTTGGAGCTCCACTTGCTTTTATTCGGGAGTAGGAAGTAATAACAGGGTTCTTGAAACCCAGGAGCTTCCGGATATAATTCTGTAGCTCGTCCCTTTGCTTGAACTCATTGGAGCGCAGCACGTGGGTTACACCACAAAGCGCATCCTCAATTGAGTTTGCAAAATCGTAAAGAGGCCACACACGATACTTTGTTTTCTGTAGTGGGTGTGAGGCAGTAATAATCCTGAACATAGTTGGATCACGCATAACTGTGTTCTTTGCAGTCATACTGATTTTCAATCTTAGCACGCCTGCTCCTGGTTTCATGTCCTTAAGCATCTTCTTCCAAAGCTTCACATTGTCTGCAGGCTTCTGGTTTCTGCATTCACAATCAACACCATCAAACCGGTTCTTTCTGGACACTTCAACTGGGCAGGTGCAAATATATGCATCTCCGCTGTTAATCAACTGCTCAGCTTTCTCATAGAAAATAGGAATATCGTCGGAGTTATTTCTACTCTCTATATATAGTATATCAAGCCAGGCCAGATCATCTTCAATAGATTTGTAGAATTCAGCCTTAGCATGTTCAGGATTTGTGTCCTCAAATCTGAGTATCAACTTGCCTTTGTACTTCTTAGCATAGTAATCATTAAAGAAAAATGAAATAGCGTGCCCGATGTGCAGGTGGCCATTTGGTTCAGGACATAGCCTTGTCACAACTTTTCCAGTTTTTGCATCCTGTAATTCCGGTAGCTCGCGCCTTGTTTCCTGCTTCTCTCCATGCTTTAGGAAATCCGGCCAAACCTTGAGCAGTTTCGCTTCCTGCTCTTCACTCTTCATTGAGTTAACAGCTTTAACAATCTCAATTATACTTTTCTGAAGCTGAGGAATATTGCTCTTAAGCTTCGGGTTTTCACCAAGAACCCGCCCGATAATAGCGCCGACATTAGCCTTGCCATTATGCTGAACAGCATTTGCAAGTGCGTGTTTTTCAATCAACGCATCAGTTTTCATAGAGCAAAGTAAGTTGCTATAATATATAAGTATATAGAGAAGGGCTTGAAAAGCTGTTATATTATACCAGACATCCCCCAATAATCTTATAAACTAAACTCAACTACTCAGATTTTATGGCAAAAAAGGAACTTGTCTCCTGGGTAAAAGACGGCTTAGCAAAAGGGCATGATATTGAAAAGCTTCTGGGCCACTTGAAAACACAGGGTTATGCGGATGTAGATATTGTTGAAGTTCGCTCCCATGTTTCTGGAGAGAAAAAACCGACCACTGGCCACCGACCACCGACAACTGACCACCAACCACTGGCTACTGGAAACACATTTATGCAAGTAATGCACTGGGTGAATGGAATCTTTCACGAACCGCAAGAGACAATTAAAGAAATTGTAAACAAGAGCCGATTAATTCATGTTTCAATTATGGGGGCAATTGCGATTGCAGTTTTATTCAGCACATTTATTTTGAATGGATTGTTGATGACTGGTCTGCAAACTCTGCCGTCCCAGATAATGGATAAGTTCACAACAATCCTGTCTCCACAGGGAAGTTTTGCAAAAGTTATTGCATTTGGAGAGCTTTCATTAACAGGAGTTTTGTCAAATCTGGTTGCAGTAGTGGTTCATTATTTTGTTCCTCTTTTAGGAATTTCGCTAGTCGCAACCTTGCTTCTTCGCGGTTTCTACCACAAAGGAAAATTCTGGGATGCTTACAAAATTATTGGAATCCCATATGGAGCAATTGCAGTTGTAATGAGCTTCCTTAATTTAGGGATTGTGCCATTTATGTTCATTGCAGAGAAAGTTGGGTCTGCTAGCTTCATGGCAAAAATGATTACATCAGTAATTATTGGAATACAAATCATAATAATCTTCCTTGGAGTAGCGGTTTCAATTTACAGCTATGTGGCTTATGCAATGACAATAAAGGAAAAATACAACACAACTGACTTTGTGTCAACTGTAATATCAATAGCATCAACAGCAACAGTTGTGGTGGCAATTCTGCCTTTGATAGCTCTTTTTGTAATAAGTGTTTTCTAAGCTTTGGCCCCAAGATCCAAGCGCTGGCCATTTTGAAGAATGTGCATGGTTTCTCCAAGCAAATACTTGTCATCCCGCCTTTCAGAAGCAAGTTTTGCATATGAACTGAGCTTGTCCAATCCGCCGTGGCATGGTATCACATGCTCTGGGTTTAGCATTGTCAGCAGGTCTCTGTGATCCTCTTTGCCTGCGTGACCGCTCACATGCACATCCCTGAAAATTCTGGCGCCATAAAACTGCAGTTTCCTTTCCAAAATATCCCTGTTTGCCATATTGCTTGGATTAGGAATTGTACTGCAGGAGAAAATAACTTCATCCCCAGGATCGATTTTGTATTCATACTCGCCATTAGCAATTCTGGAAAGCACAGCATTCGGCTCGCCCTGTCCTCCTGTAACCACGAAAATGTAATCCTGTTTGTTTTTTGCAGCTTCATTCAAAGCCTTTTTTCGGCCCTTGCTTCTGCCGTAAATCTCAAATTCTGAAAAGTCGCGGATTCCGCATTTCTGGGCAACATTCATGTACTTGGACATTGAGCTTCCGCAGAAAACAATCTGCCTACCTAGCTTCTTGCCGACCTCCAGAATCGAGTTCAAGCGCTCGATATGTGAGCTGAAGCAAGTCACAAGAATTCCGTTATTGTCATTCAAAGTTTCAGTGATAGTATCATTAAGCATCTGTTTTGCAACCAGTTCTGACGGAGTTTTGCTAGGATCATCTGCCCTAACAGACTCAACAATCATTGCTTTTACACCCTCTCTTCCGAGTTTTTCAATCCGCTTGTAATCCGGAGGTTTTTCCAATGCCTGATAATTATCGAATTTGTAATCGTTAGCATAGAACACAATTCCTTCAGAAGTGTGAAGTGCTGTGAAAGTGGTTTGCGGAGTTGAGTGAGTAACATGCAGGAACTCAATTGCAAGATCGCCAAGCTCCATAACTTCACCAAACTGCATTTCAACAAACTTAGTAGGTTTCTGTTTTTCTTCCCTTAAATTTTCCTTAAGAATTCCGAGAGTAAAGGGGGTTCCGACAATTGGCGCATTATACTTTTTAGCGAGTTTTCCCATTGCTCCAATATGATCAAGATGAGCGTGGGACGCAATAATTGCAGTAACATTATTTCGATATTTGTCCAGCACACTGTCATCAGGAAGCACACCCATGCGCTGAAGTTCTGGCTCTTCCAAAGCATCTGTTGATTCACCCCAAAGAAGAAGTTTGTCAAGGGCAATGCCCATGTCCATAATAACAACCTGGTCATCAACCTTGACAGCAGTCATGTTCTGGCCAACTTCTTCGTATCCGCCAACGGCGAAGATTTCTATTGTCATGGTGAGAACTAACTGTTTTTGGTTTATAAGGTTTTGTTAACTGAGGAAAGTTAAAAGCTGACTGCGGACTGCGGAAGGCTGACGCCGTAACAATTTACTCAAACAACATACTAGCATATCCAACAACCTTCATCAAGTCCTTGGTTGTAGCACCAGAAGTTGCATACTTCAGCAAATGCCCTGCCTGCGCGCCCTTTTCTCTGGCAAAAGCCATTGCAGTAATCATTGGACCTGGACCGCAGATGCTTGGCTGTTTTGCCTGCAGGAACTTGTTAAATCCGAAAATATTTAGAGTTTCAATTTCCTTGATTGCAGAGCTGTCTATTGCTTCTGCCTGCTTCTGAGTAATATAATGAGAGAAATCAGTGCTTGCAATTACAGTAACTTTTTTGTCAGCGCAAACCTTGGCAATTGCTTCCCCAAGCTCCTGAGCAACACTCAGCTCCTGTCTTGCCATGCAGATCGGAACAATTTTGAACTTTTTTGTTTTCTGAACATGCTGTAAAAACGGAACCTGTACCTCAATTGAGTGCTCGTAAAGGTGGGCGATTTCCTCAATATCAACCATTCCAGTTTCATCAACCAAATCCTGAGCAATCTGATTATCCAGCTTAACTTGACCAAGTGGAGTAGCCCATGCTTCAGCACCGCTAATTGAAATCGGAGCTCCCTGGCCAGTGTGGTTCGGGCCGATTATAATATAAGTATCAGCTTGTTTGCTGTATTTGATAACATTGAAAAGATGAGCTGCAACAGCGCCAGAGTATGGATAACCAGCATGAGGCGCAATACCTGCAGAAACCATTGGGAACTTCTTAGTAGGAGCTTTTTTCAGAATTCCTGGACCCAGCTTTGACTTAAAACAAGCATCCAATTGCTTGACAAGCTCAGGTTTGGTGCTGGCATAAAACTGGCCAGCAACTGCCGGTGCTCTTATCATGCTAAGTTTTGTAAAAATAATGGTTTATAAAGGTTATCTTTGGTTCCTTTAGTTCAGGGGCACCGGGGCGGTGTGTAACCGGGGCACTGTAGTTATTAAAACTCATCTTCGGCGCTCCAGCCATGCGGTTACACGAATACACGATAATAGAAAAACTCCAACTAACTCAACAAAAAATCAAATTACTCTTGCTCAGGAAAGTCTTCAAACTCTTCAACAGTATATTTGAAGTCATCAGCTTTCTTGATCTTCTTCTGCTTCAGCATAACTTCTCTTGACAAAATCCAGAAAAGCATTGACAATGATTTCTTTCCTTTGTTATTGCAAGGCAAAATGAAATCAATATGCTGAGTCATGTTATTAGAATCGCAGAGCGAAATAATAGGAATATTCATTTTCAGAGCTTCCATCAGCGCCTGCTTGTCAGCTCCAGGATCAATAATGAAAAGAAGTTCAGGTTCTGTATATTTTGCATAAGCAGGATTTGTCAAACTGCCTGGCATGAACCTTGTTATAATTGGAGTAATTCCAGTCAAATCACAGAATTTCTTTACAGCAGGTCGGCCAACATCTCGGGCGCAAACCACCATAATTTTCTTAGGATCGTAATTAGCCAGCATTGTAGAAGCAGCTCGAATCCGCTTGTCTATTTCAGAAACATCAAGAACTGAAAGCCCATCTGGCCTGACCTTGTAAATGAATTTTGACATGTCTTTCAGCTTTCGCTGGGTTCCAATATGAATTCCTGCTGACAAGTACTTGTCCAAAGGAACTAGAGTGTCCTTTGCATCTAAAGTTTCTTCAGCTTTAGCTTCTTTTGCTTCTGGTTTTGCTTCTTCAGTCATTTTAAATTTTACTCATTTTCAACTGCGTATTTTCAGAGATTCTGATAAGCTCATCAAGTTTTGCAACTCGTTCCCCGCCAGTTACCCCTGTTTTTAAGATAGGAACGGAAAAGCCCACAGCAATGTGAGCAATTGAAGTATCCGCAGTTTCACCAGAACGGTGAGACACCACGGGAGTGTAATTACTCTCAATAGCCCTGTTTATAACCTTTTCTGTATCTGTGAGAGAGCCAACCTGATTCGGTTTAACAATAATAGCATTTGCAGATTTCTTCTTAATGCACTTTTCAAAAATAGCAGGATTAGTAACTGTCAGGTCATCAGCAACAACCAGACACGTTTTTCCGACCCGCTTTGTCAGCTCTGTAAAAGAGTCAAAATCTGTTTCCACAAATGGATCTTCAAGATAATAAATACCGTGCTTGTTCACGATTTCTTCCATATAATCAATCTGCTGTTCTGAAGTTTTAGTTCCGCCTTTTCTATAAGAATAAACCTTCTTTTTCTTGTCCCAGAACTGAGTTGCAGCAATATCCATTCCAGGTTTAATATCAAATCCAACAGATTCTGAAACCTTTTTGCAAGCTTTTACTAGGATTTCAAGAGCTTCTTCATTGCCCATTTTTGGAGCCCAGCCACCCTCGTCATTTCTGCCTCTTGTGAAATCAGGAATCTTTTTGTAAATCAATTCAAGAACTGTTTTATGGACTGTTTCATTGGCCATAATTGCATCCCGAATTGTCCTAGCACCAGTAGGAAGTGCCAGAAATTCCTGAAAATCAGGACTTCCTTTTCCAGCATGAGCTCCACCGCCTAAAACATTCCCAAGTGGGAACGGTAGAGCGTGATTAGTTCCGAAAATCTGATAGAATTCCTTGTCCTGAACAACTGCATTGAGCTTCGCAACCGCTAGCGACAGAGCAATTGCCAGATTCCCACCCAGAATCTGGAACTCTGGATCTATTCTCTTGAAAAGCAATTCAGTTTCATGAAAATCAAGTTCTGCCCCAATAAATTTCTTAAAATATTCTGAATTAAACATGCTTATAGCTTCTGAAACTCCTGTTTTTGGAAATGACAAAACCTCATTAGCGCCAGTAGATGCCCCAGAAGGAGCAGCAGCAATAGCACTTTTCTTTCCGTCCCAGACTTCAACTTCAACAGTCGGATTGCCTCTGGAATCAATTATTTCTCTTGCATGAAGTTCTGTAATAGTCATGCTAAATGGAGTAATTACAAGGGATATATAAATATGGGGGCTAGGGAGCTAGGCAAGTAAGGGGCTAGGACTTATTATAACACTACTTAGCCCCCTATGCCCCCAGTCCCTTAGCCCCCTAACAAATTTAACCAATAATAAAACTTATAAACCCCGCATCCAACACTTAATCAAGCAATTTTAAGTGTTTTAAAAACTTTAAAGGTGAGAGTATTGGACAAAAAAGATCTTGAAAAATATTTGAAAGGAACAACCACTGTAGGATTTATTTGCCAAGGTGGTGTTGTAATGGCTTCTGACAGCAGAGCAACAATGGGATTCATGATAGCTGACAAGGAAGCTCAAAAGATTTACGCTATTGATGACAAAATCGCAATCACAACAGCTGGAATGGTTGCTGACAATCAGATGCTTGTCAGATTAATGAAAGCGCAGATTTCACTTTACAAAATGGAAGGCAGACCAATAACAGTCAAAGCAGCCACAACCCTGCTCTCAAATGTACTTCATCAAAATCGATATTATCCACTCATGATCCAGAACATTATAGGCGGATTTGATGACAAAGGAAGGATTTTCGAACTTGACATGGTTGGCGGAATGAGCGAGAAAAAGATGTCTTCAACAGGCTCAGGATCCCCAACAGCATACGGTGTTCTTGAAACAGAATGGAATGAGAACATGACAATGGAAGAAGGTGTAAAGCTCGGAGTAAAATGTATTCACACTGCTCTTGAGCGCGATGCAGCAACAGGAAATAATGTCCGCGTAATGAAAATAACAACAAGCGGAATCGAAAACGTGCCTGCAGCAACAATAGAACAGATTCGGGCAGACTTTAAAAAGTAAGAATTAACAATCACATTTTAACAAATTAATAAGGAGACAAAATAATGACAGTATTTCTTGACGAAATTCAGGAGAATATTCCAAAACCAGCACAAGTAGAAAAGGTGCAGCTAGAAGGTTCTAAAATCGTTATCTACGCTAAGAAGCCAGAGCATTTCAGCACTCACCCAGAAATTATCAAAGGAATTGTTGACAAATACAAAAAACGTGTTGATATCCGGGCAGATACTTCAGTTCTAACAGATCCAGAAAAAGCAAAAAAGAGCATAACAGATATTGTTCCTAAAGAAGCTGAAATCACTGAAATAGTTTTCATGAGCGAAGTTAGCCGAGTAATAATTGAAGCTAAAAAACCTGGACTTGTTATTGGAAAAGCAGGTGCAACACTTCGAGAAATTAAGAAGGCAATTAAATGGTCCCCTCGAGTTGAGCGGACTCCAGTAATTCCTTCAAAAATAATCAAAACCGTGCGGCATGTCCTCTACACTAATGGCGAGGACAGGTCAAAATTCCTTGCAACTCTTGGAAGAAAAGTCAGGCCAAAATCAATATCACCTGAAGAAAATGGGCATGACAAATGGGTTAGAATCACATCACTCGGTGGATTTAGAGAAGTTGGAAGAAGTGCAGTGTTTGTACAAACTTCTGAGAGCAAAATCTTGATGGATTGTGGAGTGAATGTTGCAGCGCACGGCTCAAATGCTTTCCCATATTTGAATGCACCTGAATTCGACTTGAAAACACTGGACGCAATTGTAGTTACTCACGCTCACTTAGATCACTCTGGATTCATACCATATCTTTTCAAATACGGTTATGACGGCCCAGTTTACTGCACACCAGCAACAAGAGACCTGATGACACTCCTACAGCTTGATTATGTTGATATTGCACAAAGAGAAGGAAAAAAGATTCCATTCAGCAAAAAAGAAATTCAGGAAGTAATAAAACACACAATAACTCTGGATTATGAGGAAGTTACAGACATTACACAGGACTGCAGGCTAACGCTTTATCCAGCAGGACACATTCTAGGATCTTCAATGGCTCACGTGCATATTGGCGATGGTTTGCACAATATTATTTACACTGGAGATATCAAATTCGAAAATACAAATCTTTTGGAAGGAGCTTCTACAAAGTTCCCAAGACTTGAAACATTGATTGTAGAGAGCACTTACGGCGGAAAGAACGACAACCAGCCGCCAAGACAGGATGGTGAGAACACCCTGATAAAAGTTGTTGAGGATACAATGGCTCGGGGAGGAAAAGTTCTGATTCCAGTGCTTGCTGTTGGCAGGGCGCAGGAAGTTATGATTGTGCTTGAGCGCTATGCAAGAGAATCCAAAAAAGACTTTAAGATCTATCTGGATGGAATGATTTGGGATGCTACAGCAATTCATACTGCTTATCCGGAATACTTATCAAGAAGACTAAGACAGCAGATTTTCCATGAGGACAAAAATCCGTTTATGTCCGGAGTTTTCAACAGAGTTGGAGGAAAGAAAGAACGGGAAGAGCTGATTGTGCGAGATGAGCCTTGCGTTATCCTCGCAACTTCAGGAATGTTGGCAGGCGGACCATCTGTGGAGTATTTGAGAAGACTGGCAGAAAGCAAGAAGAATTCTATTGTTTTTGTTTCATATCAGGCTGAAGGTTCACTTGGAAAGCGGATTCAGAAAGGCTTCAAGCAGGTTACTCTTGAGAATGCAAAAGGGCAGAACGAGATTGTTAATATCAAAATGCCAGTTAATACTATTGACGGATTTTCAGGCCACAGCGACCGAAGATCTTTAATGAATTTTGTTGGACGATTGAATCCAAAACCTGACAGAGTCCTAGTAGATCACGGAGATAATATGAAATGTCTTGATCTGGCAAGCTCTTTGCACAAGGCTTACAGTATTGACACTTATGCTCCAAAGAATTTGGAGACAGTTAGGCTGAGATAGAACTCACGCTAACTTCTAATCCCTAAAAACAATTTCTTTACTCAGTAACTGGCTCTGTAGGTAATGGACTTGAAACCGGTTCTGCAAGAACTGACTGTTCTCCGCCTGCTCGTGCGATTTTCATGCTTGGTGGAGTGATAACAATAATATCCTCCTTAATTCCAGCAATGTCTCCGCCAATTGCAGAAGCTGTTCTCTGAATTCGCTTCAAAGCTCTTTTCAGCTCCATTTTCTCAGAAACCAGGCTTGGTTTTACCTTTAGAATAACAACATTAGACCTGTCTCTCAGATGGTCAAGAACACCCTCAACATCTGTAAAATCATTTAGTGAAAGAACTCTGAGAACGTGTGCAGCATCTGCTTTTCCGCTCTTCCAGTCTAGCTCGAGATATTTTGGCTCGCGCGAAACATGAGTAGGTGCTCTAGCACCAACACTTGGTTTTAATATTTTGTCTAGTATTCTCCTCATTATAACTCCCCTCGGACTAATACTGTTAGCCCGTTGACTTATATATTTTTCTCCAGTGAGCTATGTCACTTCTTCCCGTTTCCAGAAAGCGATTCCACCATGCTAAGAGCCTGGTAAATAAACGTCCTAGTTGACATATCAATATTAGAATCAATAGCCATGTCTTCCAAATGCTGTAAAGCTCGGTTTTTTCTAGTCTCTATTGACTCCTTATCATCCTGAAGAACCTGAGAAACGGTTTGAGCCCTTGTTCTGACATTCTGCGGAACATAAGTATCCTGCGAAATCTCTGAAAGAGACTCAACAAGTTGATTAATAACTGAACTGCTCATTTTCCAACCTTCTGCTTAATAATTTCAACTGCTTTTTCAAGCGCCATAGTAATGTTGTCAGTGTTTTTGCCATTAACACCTGCAGCATTTGGGTGACCGCTTCCAGTTCCATCAATCACTTTGGCAAGCTCTGGCGCAAGGTCAACACCAAGGTCAACACAAGTCTCGTCAGAAAATGTCTTTTTAGATCGCATACTTATCCGAACTTCTTTGTCCTTGCGAGCTGCAGCAATTGAAACATCTGCTCCTGAACGCAGAAGCGCTCTTGCAGTTGCAGCTTCGAAGGTGCCAACAATAGTTGTAGCAACAAGATAATCTGAAATGCGCGCCATTTTGATTCTTTGCATTCCTTTCAAAACCGCTATCCTTTCTGAAACATCTGGTATAACAGATAAGATGTTCATAAGTTCAGGCGGTTCAATATTATGCTCTGTCATGAGTTTTGTAAGAAGTTCAAAAGTTGAAATATTTGCAAATCTGAAATGTGCTGTGTCAGTGATAAGACCGATTGCAGTTGCAAGCGCGGTTTTTCGGTTAAGCTCGAAACCAAGAAAAGGCACAAGTTTGAAAACAATTTCTGTAGTGCTTACAGCTTTCTCATCAACAAATTTCTTGTCAGCGCTTATAGAATCTGACTGAATTGTATGATGATCAATTATAACTCTTGGAATTTCAGAATTCAGAACAGTATCAGCATAAGATGACAGCTGCCCTGGAGTTGAAGTATCCAACAAAACCAGAAGGTCGCAGTCAAGTTCAGGGCTTATAGCAATCTCTGCACCAAGAACTTCAACAACTTTTTTTGATAATTTACTGATGCTTTCAGCAACACCAATAACTGTTTCACAACCGAGTTTCTTCAAAGCTTCTGATAAAACAAATGCACTCCCGACAGCATCAGGATCAGCATTATGGTGAGCTAGAAGAACTACTTTCTTTCCAGCATAACTTTTTAGAAATTCAGCTAGCTGTTCCATTCTTTACTCTGATTTAGCAGGTTCAGATCCAGGAATAACACCTTGCAGGCGGTCCTGTAGTGATTTCATCTGGTCTGTGAACTTTTTCTCCTGAGAAGTTATGGATTTCAGACGGACTTCAAGATTGTCCTTCTTTTCCTTAAGCTCCTTGGAGACAGCATCTTTGTTGCTCTTTATCAGAATCTGTCCAACAACTTTGTGCACTTCAGCTTTTCCTTCAGCTGATTCCAATTCAGATAGAGCGCCTTCAGCTTCTTTAAGCTGTAGCTCGACCTGGTATTTCTGAGCAAGCACCATTCTGGCCTGCTGCTGCATTTCATAGAATTCTTTCATTTTTTCCTGTATTTCAGGTGATGGTTCTTCTGTCATTTTTGTTTTACCTCTTTTTGAAAGGCGTTGGGCGTTTTGAGCTGTTTGAGTTATCGAAAGGGTGTTGGGCGTTGGGTTTTGTTACCTAACGCCTAAAGCCTAACGCCTAAAGCCTAACGCCTAAAGCCTATTTATCCTCCAATCCCTGCGCAACTTGTACAAGCCGCAGGTATGAATTTAAAGCTGCTTTGAGAGCAGCGATGTCATTAGCCTCTATTTTAAAAACAAGGCTTTTACCAGATGTAGATGCAATCACTGAAAAGCGATTAGCATCGTCCATATCCGGTTTTAGAGAATCCAAAACCATTTGTGGATTTTCAGTCTCTATTTTTACTTCAGCACTGATCATTTTTTTACCGTGAAGAAACCTTTTTGGCAACTGATTGCCGGACCTTGAAAAAGATCTTGAAACCGCACTTCACACAGCGTATACTGCCTGAAGAATCCCGCGGTTCTGTTGTGTTTTCACCGCAATTCCAGCATTTGTATTCAGCCATTTTATTGATCCTCCTCGTCTGTAGTTTGAGGTTTGAGGTCGGAGGTTTGAGGCTCCGAAACTTCTAACTTCTGACCTCCAACATCTAACTTCTCTTCCTCATACTCATCAACACTAACAACCTGCACCTGTTTCTTCTCAGGCTTCTGGGCAGGGTTGAAAGCACCGCCTGCGAATTTTGCTCCGCAACGTGAGCATAACCAAATGCCTGCTGATTCTCTTTTTACATTCTCAGCTTTGCATTTTGGACAGATATGTGTGGCTTTTGAAATAGCCTCGATATCTCTAACTCTGTGCTTGATTTTTCTTCCATATCTTGGGCCGAAACGGCCTGTGCTTCCTACTTTTTTTGTTGGCATTTTTATTTTTCCTCTTGGTTAAGGGGCACCGGGGCACGGGTGCGCAGGGGCGCCGTAATTACTTTCGGCGCTCCGGTTGCCGGTTCCACGGCGCTCCGGTATCACATTTTTCCAGCACTCGGCTGTGCCGGCGCTGGTTCTTTCCCAAATGCTGCAAGAGCGTCTTCAACCTTTTTACGAGTTTCAGCTGCTCTTGTTATAGCAAGATCAACACATTTGAGAACTTCATCTTTTGTCCATGAACCTGATCCTGCTTTCTGCATTGCGCATACATTGTTGTTCTCTTCTACAGATATTGTAAGACGAGCGTCAGCAACGTATTCCTCTTCCAAACAAGGATCCAGCAGTATGTCACTGCCCACCTTTATAAAAGTATTGGCTATTGGCTTTTTGGTTATTGGAAGGGGCCCGAAATCTTCTATAACTGTGTTGTGCAGTGCAGTTATGGCAGCAATTGACGCAGCATCCATGTAGTTTCCGTCATTGTCCATGACATACGAATCAATATACACCATTCTGGTTTCTTCCCCAGGAGTGATGCACAGTTTTTCAAGTTCTATGCACTTTGATTCTCTGATGCCTCTGTCAACAACACGAGCAAGCTCGATTGCTTCCTCTTTTGGAGGTCCGGCCTGGAACTGCGGATCCGCAGCAGGCACTAGCTCTGCATTTGAAGACAAAACACCGACATTTGGAGAGTCTGGGTAAGGTGTTCCAACACCAATTTTGATTCCTGCAGCAACCATTGTCTTTCCAAGCCAGCAAGTAGCTGATCCTTCAGCTCTCTTGTAGTCTCCGACAGTGATTTTCACAGGTCTCATCTGGTCAAAAGCTCGTCCATCAGAACGTTTTCCGCTCTTGATAAGAGCTCGTGTGGCCTTTTTAGCAAGAGTTGGAATTATTTGTACACTCATTGGTATCTCCTCCGAAGCGCATCAACCTGCGCTTTGTGCAGTTCCTTGCATCCAGTTACTGCATATTCCATAGCCTGGTTCAGCTCTTCCTTGGTCATAAGACCGTCCATCTGCATAAGAGCAATCTGCTCTCCTTTTCCAGTCATTGCAATAGGCACATCTGCCTGTCCGCAATTGTCCTCAAGACCATTAAGATCCAGAACAACAGTATCCTCGATTTTTCCTGATGCACAGGATGAAATAAGGTCTGTCATTGCGATTCCAGCGTCTGCAAGAGCAACTGAAGCAGCTGTTAATCCGACAACTCTTGTGCCTGCATCTGCCTGCATGATGTTAATGTCAATCTCGATTGCAGATCTTGGATATTTATCCAAAAGAACCACAGATTCGAAAGCTTCTCTGGTTACTTTTGCAATTTCCCTTGATCTTCGGTCAGGGCCTGGTCGTTTTCGATCGCCAACTGAGAACGGAAGCATTGAATACCGCACTTTCAGAACGCCCTTGTTAGGAATCAAAGCATGTCTAGGGTGCATTTCCTTAGGCCCGTAAACAGCAGCAATTGCATGAGTTTCGCCAAGTTCTACATATGCAGAACCGTCAGCTCGCTCAAGCACTCCTGCTTCGATTTTAACAGGTCTCATCTGGTCGATTGTTCGGCCATCGTTTCTTTTTCCATCAACAAGCAATGGAATGTCAGTTTCAGTTCCTCCCATTTTAAAACACCTCCATGTCGTCAACTTCTTTTTTAGTTTCAGGCTTTTCAGAACCTTTCATTTTCGGAAGCTCTGCTTCTGCCAGCTTCTTTACCTGCGGAGCAGATTTTGGAGCTGCTGGTGCAGGTGCCTTGGTTGCTGCTACAGGAGCTGTTTTTGCTGCTGGAGCTGCGGGCTTAGCTGCTACTGGTTTTGCAGGTGCTGTTCCTTTTCTTGAGAGAAGGAATTTCTGCACTTCATCAGTAAGTCCCTGCTTGTGGGCATTCTTTTCAATTAATTGAATTGCCTCAATCGCAAGGTTAATGTTAACTCCGCTGATCCAGATCCGTCCGTTCTGGCCAACCACAATTCTGCATCCAGTATTATCCTTCAGCATCTGAATCATGGTGCCTTTCTTGCCAATAACTCTTGGCACTTTTGTCGGGCTGATTGTAATCAGTTTGCCGTCATTTAACTTGTAAAGACCACGGTCCTTCATTGTAAGGCCTGCTACAAGAGATTCTGAAACATTGTCCACTTTAGCCAGGACAACATCACCAATTGCATATATGTCTGACAGCTTTTCGCTGTTCAAATCAATGTATCGCTCGCATCCGTTTGCTACTGAAAGCACGCCGGAGTAGTGAGAATTTATATTCAAATTCCACATTGAGAAAGCAATATCGGTTATCACGCCGATTACTAAGTCGCGCGGTTTTGGAATGTACTTTCCCTTAAGCGGTATTACTTTTAGGAAGGATTCTTTAGCATCCAGAAGTCCAAGAACTGTAGAATAAACACGGTTCTCCTCCCGGTAGGTTCCCTCTCCTAATAGATAGTCACCTTCAGCGATCTGATCGCCAGGGATAACTAACTGTCTGTTTTCTATTTTTAAAGTCATTTTTTATTTTTTCCTCTTTTACTGTAATTTGTTGAATTGTGCCTGCCCTTTTGTTTCGTTCTGAATTTCATCGTAGAAGTCTGTTTCCAAGCCAGCGGGTATTACCACAACTGCTTTTAGGAAACCATTGTTGTCCCATTCTTCTTTTTTAAGAGAATGATTCTTCAATATCCCGTAAACTTTTCCTGTGTATTCCGGCGGGACCGTGACTTCTATCTTCAACTGCTCCATGCTTATTGGCAGAAGCGGTTTCAGAGCCTGCACGATTCTTTCAACTTGATCCTCGGCTTTTACCATAGGATTTATTGGAACGCGCGCCTCTTCCATTGCATTTTCGATTCTTTGAGGCGGGTGAGGCGTTTTGGTTTGTGGGTTGTATGCCTCGCGTGCTATTACTGTGATGATGGCTTTTCGCTTTTCGTCAACCATCTTTCTTTTTTGTTCGGTAGTAAGCTGAACAACGCCCTTTGTTATAATCTGGCGGGCAATATGTTCATCATCTGTTGTGTTGAACACGTCATGCATTACGTTTTCCGAAGCTTTGTCGCCTTTTCTGGCGTCTTTGTATATTTCAGTAGAAGCAAGAACATCCCTAATGCTTACGCTGGAATCCCCTTCCTTTAGCTTTAACGCAAGGACAGGGTCTACATATACTTCGAAATTATGACCACCTTGGCTATAACGTGCAAGGACGGCCTTATCAATGCTTACCAATGTTTTCTCCAAATTTTACTTACTACTCAACAAGTAGGTGAGTATGATCTATTTTTTGCCTTTCTTTACGTTTCCAATCACTTTCATGATGTTTTCCTTGATTTGTTCAGGCGTTAGGTTGTGGAACTTCCCTGCCATATCAATGTACACAATTTCAATGCTGCGTTCATTGAACCTTTCGTTTGTTCCCTTGTAAAGTGCTTTCAATCCAAGTTCTATTGCTTGTTCAAGCCCCATTTCCTCTTTATAACCTTTTTGCAAGAGGTCTTTTACTTTGTCAATGTTCTCTCCAATTGCTGTGGCTTTGTATTCCCAAAAAGAGCCGCTAGGGTCTGTTTCGAAAAGCTTAGGCTTGCCGTCAACACCACCTAACAGGAGCGCGGTTCCGAACGGCCTAACACCAGCGACTTGTGTGTGTAGTTGTTTGTAGTCGCAAACTTCCTTGGCCAGCATGTCAACTCCAATTGGCTCATCATATGTTATCTTGTGAGACTGTGCTATTACTCGTGCGCGGTCGATTATTCTCCTGCCGTCAGCAACTAATCCTGATGTTGCTGCGCCCATGTGCTCATCAATTTTGAAAAGCTTTTCAACAGAATCAGCCACCATTAGAGCCTCATTTACATTCTTGTCAGCAGCAAGCAGGACTCCGTCCTTGTAAACAATTCCGAGTGAGACTGTTCCTTTCTTAACTGCCTCTCTAGCATACTCTACCTGGTATAATCTGCCTTGCGGCGAGAAAACCGTTATTGCGCGATCATATCCCATCATTTGTGGGGGTTGCATTTCCATTCTTAAATCACCTCATAATAATATATCTGTTGATACTTGGTAGTGGTATTTAAGGGTTGT
>CEPZ01086560.1_pt1 | contig 36325 bp, 53 predicted proteins | sample 530461 | NCBI WGS metagenome assembly CEPZ01 (sample SAMEA2620106, study PRJEB7988) | marine metagenome | isolation source: saline water (ENVO:00002010), including
CAGAAACAGGTTTGTCTAGATATAAATCTGGTAAAGCATTTTTTCTGCTTAATTTATCAGCTATTTGATCTATGTTCATAATTAAATGCAATTAAGAAGTTTTAAATGTCTTTTTATGATTTATTAAGGATAGAATTAATATTATTATAGAGATTATTAATGATTTTATAATTGCTATTGTTGTTATATTTAAGAAAATATCTTGAGGAAACATTTTAATTAAATTATCTGTTTCAGGATTTAATAACCATAGATTATTGCTAAAAGAGATTAAATGGAAATATAAGAATATTTTATCGAAATTTATTAAAGTTAAAGTATAGAAAATTAAAATTATTAGTATTGTTATTATTGAACCTAAGATTAATGATTTTCTTATTGTTTTATATTTTTCATTGTATATTAAATAAGAGAATGAAATTAATATTATTATAAGTAAAGAATATAGTAAAGAAGTTAGATTTTTTATTATGCTTTTTACGTCAGATAAATGTGTTTTTTCTTTTTGATTAAAAAAATTAGTTTTTAAATCTTGATTATTGTTTTTTAAATAATTTAATAATAATGTTAAGTTTTGATTAAGTTCTTTCTCTTGAAAACTATTGTATATATTATATCTTGTGAATTGATCTTTGTATGTATTTTCGTTAAAAATTGTTAATTTAAATCCTAGTAAAATTATTGATATTGAAATTAGAATTGCTAATGTAATTATTGTATATTTTGATTTCATGAATTATATGTTTAAACTTAAATCTAAATATTTTTCTATTGGTTCCATAGCTATTTTTGACCATTCTTCCATTTTATAACCTAAATTGTTTTCTCCTGAGAATGTTTTTAGTAATTCAAAGGCGATCATATCTCCACTTGATATCTCTTCATCTTTTGGTTTTACTATAACGCCAGAATTTACTTCAAAAGTATATAAAAGTCCAAAGTGAACTTGTCCTACTGCATCTGAATCATCATTGATATATCCTAACAATTTTGGTTTTAAGTTATTCAAGTCACCAATATGTACTTCTTCTTCTAATTCTCTTAACATGCTTGTATAAATTGGGTTTTTTTCTAAACTTCCATCAACACCTTTGTCAAATTTTTCTATATGTCCTCCTAAACCAACAGACCATTTTTTATGTAATCTAACCTCTCCTGCTTTTGTTGATCTTTGATAGCCAAAAACCGTCTTTGCAAGTGGATTAATAATTGTAAAATAAGCTATTGGTTGTTTGTAATTAGGGTTTTCCTCAACATCTCCTCTTCTCATGAAAGTATGATCTTTTAGAATTCTTGATTCAAAATTCACATTACCCATAGGTTGAAAACCTTGGAAATAATTATCTTGAAAAAGTTTATTCTTATCTACTACCATAATGGTTTGGTCTTCTTTTTTCATATAAATTTTATTTTTTGAAGGAAATATAAAGATACTTATTGTTCAATATATTCTTTTGAATTCATTATAAAACCTAATAAATAAATAACAATATTATAAATAAGATATATAACAATAAGAAAGATACACCAGCATATCTAATTCTGTTTAGTAATTTAAAAACAATTAAAAATAGTAAAGTAAAAACAACCATTACTGGAATTGTGAATGTTACAAATTTAGCAGATATTTTTAATGGTGTGATTAATGCAGGTATTGTTGCAACTATTAGTAAATTTGAGATATTGCTTCCAATAATATTCCCAATTAATAGATCATTTAGACCTTTTCTAATTGAAGATATCGTGACCATTACTTCTGGTAGGGAAGTGCCTATAGCTAATAGTGTTGTTGCTATAATTCCAGAATCTATACCTGTATCTACTGCTATGTTTTTAATAAAAATTATTACAAAGTGAGCTGATATTGCTAACACTGTTATGCTTACCAACAAATAATAAAATTCCTTTTTTAAAACATGTGTGAATAAATCTTTTATTCTTTTAGATTCATGATTTAACCTTTGATAAACTTCTGCAGAAACATATTTTCCAGCTTCTTCTGAGATTTTCTCTTTACTTTCCTTAAGTAAATTATAAAGATAGAATGTTAAGGTTAATAATAAAATAATAGCCTCGACTCTTGATAAAATATTGTTAAAAGAAAAGATATAAAATAAAATTGAAACTCCTACTAAAAAATATAAATCTCTTTTTATTATTTTATCTCTTAAGACTATTACAGAAAGTAAAGATCCTATTCCTAAAACTAAACCAATATTTGCTATATTGCTTCCAATAATATTTCCTATAATAATTTCTGGATTGTTTGAAAAAATAGCTGCTATAGAAGATGCTAATTCTGGTACAGATGTTCCAAAAGCAACTAAGGTTAAACCTATAATCACTTGTTTTATTCCAAAATGTTTAGCTATTTTTGATGCTGAAGAAACTAAGTAATCTGAACTTTTAACTAAGAAGAATATACTCACAAGTAATAGAGTTATGTTTACTATTATCACTTCTTACCTCTTTTTTTTAAATTTAGTTAGATTTAAATAATTATTACATGTTTTTAAGATTATTGAATATGCGGGAATGCCGGAGTGGTCAAACGGACTAGACTCAAATGTCTTTGAGTGATGAGGTTTTACCTATGACTTAGAACTCTAGTGGCTTAGTGCCTACACAGGTTCGAATCCTGTTTCCCGCATTCGACTTCTTTTGGAATGCGTTATATCGTTAAGGTATATAAACCAAAAAGGGAAGGAGATTCAAATGGCTGATAATGATATATACAATTCTATGGAAAGATATGAGAAATTTAAAAGAGATCTCGATAAGTTAGTAATAACCCCAAATAACAGGAAAAATCGATATAAGAGAAAGTATTACTGTAAGAATAAAGAGAATCTGAAGTATTATAGAATGCTTTTTGATAAATTTGAAGCTAAGGATTTGAGTTATATCAGGAGATATAGACTCCTTGTTACAATGAAAATTATCACATATGCTACTGATAAAGACCTAAAAGAGTGTGATAGAGATGATATTGACAAGGTTATGGGTTTTATGCATACTGTATATTTAGCTAAGAAATCTAAAGAAGATTTTATTAGAGATATTAAGTATATGTGGAAAATGTGTCTTCCTGATAAAGATGAAAAAGGTAGAATAGATGAAACTAGAATTCCTTATCCAGTTAGACATATTAAGAATAAAATTGAAAAGGCAAAAGAGAAACTAAAACAAGATAGATTTTCCATAGATGAATTTGAGAAAATAGTGAACTATTTTGGTGATGATCCTAAAATGCAGTGTTATTTGAATTTGGCTTTGGAAAGCCTAGGAAGACCTCAAGAATTATGCTATATTAGATTAAAAGATGTTGAATTAAAAGATAATTATGCTAAAATATGGTTAAGTAGTCATACAAAGACAGGTGTTGGTTTTTTACAGTGTATTGATAGTTATAGATACTTAGCTAATTGGCTATCTATACATCCATTTAAGAAAGATCCAGAAGCATATTTGTTTGTTAGATATGATAAAAGAAACCCTAAAGATCAGTTAAATCCTAAGCTAATAAATGCTAAATTAAGAACTGCTTTGAATAATTTAGGAATTAATAAACCCATTACTTGTTATAGCTTAAAGAGGAATGGAGTTATCTAAAATGAGAAAAGTAATAATCTTCGACTTAGGCGGCGTACTAGAGGTACATAATGAAATTCCTTTTCTAAACTACATAAAATCTAAATTTAATCTAAAAGAAGATATTTATCCAATATACAAAGAAATAACCTATTTAAGAGATATAGATAAAATTGATGAACATGAATTCTTTAAAAGATTTTCAAAAAGAATTAATATTAATATTTCAGAAAAAGAATTCTATGACACTTACTACAAAAACTACGTTAAACAAAATTTTAATGTACTAAACTTCATAAAAAAAGAATTATTCGGAAAGTATGAATTATTTATCTTCTCAAACAATAGTAGAATACATATAAGAAAATTTAAACAAGTAACTAACTTTGAAAAATTATTCAATAAATGTATTTACTCATATGATATAAAAGTTAAAAAACCAGATATTAAATTCTTCAAAAGAGGTTTAAAATTAATAAAACATTCTGGTTCTGAGTGTATATTCTTCGATGATCAATTAAAATCCAAAGAAAATTCCCAAAAGGTCGGAATTAAATTCATCCAATATAAAAACTTAAATAAATTAAAAAAAGATTTAAATTTCTAAATTAGAAACCTTTATAAACTAAAGTTAACATATATTAACTATGATAAACATATATAAACTAAAGTTAACAATACTTCAACAAGAAATATTAAGATTATTATTCATAAAAGTAGGAAAACAATTAAATCAAAGGCAAATCTCTAAATATCTTAATGTATCACAACCCGCAGTAAAAAAATCTCTTCCAAAATTAGACAAAGAAAATTTAATCAAAATACAACAAGATAAGGAATCTAAAAGATGGTCTATTGAACTAAATAGAGATCATCATTCTATCCTTCAGTTAAAAAGAGTAGATAATTTAAAACTAATCTATGAATCAGGATTAGCAGATTTCCTTGAAGAAAAATTTGCAGGAACTACAATAATACTTTTTGGTTCATATTCAAGAGGAGAAGACTTAATAAACTCAGATATAGATATTGCTATAATTGGAGCAAAAGATAAATTACTTGAACTTGAAAAATATGAAAAAACTCTCGATAGAGAAATAAATGTAAACTTTTACAAGTCATGGAAAGGAATTCATGAACATTTAAAAAATAACATTCTAAATGGAATCATACTATATGGAAGTGTTGAATTATGAATTCCAAAGATAAATTTGAAGAGTTCATTGAACAAGGCACAATAAAGAAAGTTTCAGTAGACAAAGAAAGATCAAAAAGTTTAGTGATTGAATCAGAGAGAAAAATGAACTCTCTTAAAGAACAAATAGAAAAAATTGGTGTTAGGGATAACAATGCAAATGACTATTTAGAATATTGCTATGATATCATAATGTTTCTAATAAGATCAAAACTATATTTAGAAGGATATTCCAGTTCTGGTTTAGGAGCACATGAAGCTGAGGTTTTTTATCTAACTAGATTAGGATTTACTGAATCTGATGTTAGGTTTGCTGATCAATTAAGATACTTTAGAAATGGAATCTTATATTATGGAAAAAGACTTGATAAAAACTATGCTAAAAAAGTAATAGAATTTACAAAGAAAAGTTATCCTAAGTTAAGAGAGATTATTAATAAAAATTTAAAATGATCTACCCAAAAAATCAAGAACATTTCAAAAAATTAATTACTTTCTCAAAGAAAATTATTTCAATATGTAAAGATAATAAAATTACATCAATTATCTATGGGAGTTTTGCACATTTCTATTATACTAAAGACAAAAATATGAGAGTAAATGATATTGATATTCTAATTCCTAAAAATTCTTTTCCTAAAATGATTAAACTATTAGAAAAAAATAAAATTAAATTCAAATATATTCCAGAATATTCTGATAACAAAATGAAAACAATTATAGTAAAAAAAGGAAAATTAAAAGTAGAAATTGATGAAACTGGAACAGAATACAAAACTTTAAATGAAAGATCCTTATCCAAAGATATATTTAATGAAATTAATTTTGACAATCTTAAGGTAAAAATGATAACTTTAAAACAATTAGAAGATATTTATCTTACTGCTTACAAACGTTCTAAAGATGATAAACCAAAGATTCTAAAAAAAATAAAACACTTAGAAAAATTCTTAGGAAGAAAATTAAAAAGAAAGCACCAGTAAGCAAAGCAAACCAGTGCTAACCACCTTTCATATAAAACAAAAGATATATTTACTAATAAAAACTAATATTTAAAATTTTTGTTTTTGAAAATCATTAATACTCTTAATCTGATCACGTAAAACAGCTGCTCTTTCATATTCTTCTTCTATAACTGCATTATCCATCTCTTTATTTAAATCATTTAAAACTTGTTTTTCTATAAACCCATATGTTACCAAACTTGAATAAATTACCATTTCTTTATCAGAAGATTTTATAGCAAAATTAGCTATATAATCAAGCATAGATGGATGATATTCTCGAAGTTTTTTTGCAATCTTCAGTCTATATTCTTTTTCTTCATCTAAAGTCTTAGGTGCTTCCTTAAAGATACCATTACAAGTTTCCCAAGTAACTATTGGTATTTTTCTTGTTTCTAATTCATAGGCTTTTTCAATAAATCTATAGACTGTTGCTGCGCAATGTATAACTTCACCCTCACTATTAGATTGCTTTGAAATTGTATTAATGACATTTGCAAGATCTTTATTATCTCCGTTTTGACCACTAATTCTTTCCATTATTCTCCTTGGACGAGAAATTCCCCATAATTCATCTTGAACAGAAGTCATGATTTTTATTGTAACTTCCGGTATTGGATATGTATTCATTTTCCTTTAAATATAATAGAAAAACATATAACTCTTTTTCTACTAATATAATGAGTAAAAAATATAGTAAATTTAATATACAAACTCATCTCATCTATTTCTATGATTCCAGTTTACCAAATTAAAATACCAGAATACACAGTTAAGGAAAAACCAGATTGGGTTAATATTGGTATAAAAATAGATAAAAAAATTAAAAAACATTTTCCTAATAAAAAAATAGCTATAAGATGTTTAAGTTCTAAAGATCATAAAGGTAAATCTATAAGTCAAGTTATTAATATCATTAAAAAAATAGGGCATGATAGATACAATCCTAAAAGAAAAGGAGATAGATACGAAAATATTCAAAATAAACATATTGACTTTTTCGCTTTAGGTTTTACTGTTAAACCAAAAACAATAATGTTAGAAAATTTTATTGAATCATTCTATGTTTGGCCACTAAAATTTAATAAGAAACCAACAAGACTTGAGATAGTAATTATTTATGACCTGTCTAAATTAAAACGAATTCCACATCAATATGAAGGAAGAAACGATATTAAAAAAGATGGATTTGTTTTTAAGAATCCAAAAAATAAAAAAGAAGCTTTACTAGGAATTATGAAAATACTTTAACAAAAATAGTTAAACATATAACTTTAATTATTCCATCATACATAAAATGAACCTAAAAGATACTTTAAAATCAAGAGAACTTTCTGATCTATCAATTAACGAATTAGAAACAAGAATACATCAAGAGGAAGTTAAATTCAGAAATTTAAAAGAAGAAATAAAAACCAGAGAACTTCAAGGAGATTCTTGTGATTTATTATATAATAGACTACAGAGAAGAGCTTCAGTATTAGACGATTTACAAGAAACTTATAATGATAAAAAAAGCAAGAAAAAATATGGTATTTAAACAAAGTAAAATAATTTAAAAATAGTTAATCAAAAAATAATTACAAGGAGTTTCTTATGTTTGTGATTGTTTTTTGTTCAGCATTATCTAAGCTAGTTTTAATTTTTTCTCCGAATTCTATGATTTTTTCTTCACCTATAACGACTAAATCTAAACCACCTGTGTAAATGTCTTGTGATGCTTCTTTTAATCCTTGATAAGCTAAATCTACTCCTTGTGCTAATGTGATGTTAGGAGGATTTAACGCAGGTACTGAAACTGCCTGAGATAAAATATAATTAATTGCATGCTCTTCACCTGAGCCTATTGAAGTCCAAGCTCTTCTTTCTATTGCTCCAAGAGGGTAACAAGTGTGTAATTGAGGATCATTTTCATATCTTGTAGCTAATAATAATGCATTCGAATTCTCTATATTTGGAAGTTTAAATTCCCATCTTCTTAGGTTAAGTTCATTTAAATCTGCAAAATAACCTTTTTCTATAGCTTCTTTTACATTTATAGAACCATTTAATATCCCTGTTAAGAATTCAGTATAGTTTGGATCAACTACCCCTGTCATAGTAACAGCTACTTCTCGTTTTTCATCTACGTATATTTTTTGAGCTTCTCTTTGAGTTTGAACTTTATATGCAATATCCCCTTGTTGTTTCCACTCTTGATGGGTTCTTCTTGAATCTGAACCTAGGACTATTCCTTTCTTTTCTCCATCTGTTGCTATTCCTATTAATGTTGTCATTTTAGTTATATCAAGAACTCTTTTCACTAGTTTATATTGTGATTTTGGGGTTTAAAAATGTAACTTTTTCTTGTAATAACGCTTAAAAACAGTAAATTCTATAGTTTATAAGGTGATAAGGAGCTTAAAACAGTAAAATGACTAAACTATCACCATCATCACTAAATCTATTTTTAGACTGTAAAAGATGCTTTTACTTACAAATTGTTAAAAAAATTAAACGTCCCTCTACTCCATTTCCTTCTTTACCTTCTGGAATGGATAAAGTCTTAAAAGAACATTTTGATAGTTTTATGTTAAACGGTAAGTTACCACCAGAATTACTTAAAAATAACGAATGTAAAGATTTAAAATTATTTAATGATCAAGAACAACTAAAAATTTGGAGAAGTAACTTTCACGGTATACAATTTATAGACACAAAAAATAATGTTTTATTACATGGTGCTATTGATAATATTTTAGTTTCTAAAGAAAAAAAATTGATAGTTCTAGATTACAAAACTCGTGGTTATCCGTTAAAAGAAGATACTCATAAACATTATCAATTACAAATGGATCTTTATAATTTTCTTTTACGTAAGAATAATTATTCTACGGAAGACTATACTTATTTATTATTTTATTATCCTTTACGTGTTCTTTCTTCCGGTGAAGTTATCTTTGAGACTGTTTTGAAGAAGATTCCTGTTGATGTTGAGAAAGGTGAGAAGGTTTTTAATGATGCTGTTACTTGTGTTAAAGGTGGGATTCCTATTGAAACGTGTGAATGGTGTGGGGGCAAATGAATGAAATTGAATAGCAAAACAAGTTGGTTAGAAGGTGGGCCTTACTTAGAAGTATCTTTTCTTCTGGAAAATAAAAGTAATCGAATTACCTTCATTAAAGAAATCTTAGACAAACTCAAAAATATCCCATATAAATATCAGATAAAAGCAAATAATTTAAAGAAAGAAATAGATAAATTCTCAGAAGGGTATCCTTATGATGAAAATGACCCAAATACTTATCAAATTCATTCAGTAGAAATTCCTTTAACCATTAATATTTCTAAAGAAAGAAAATCAAAATTATACTTTGAAGAAGTATCTGAAAACACGATTCAAATAAATTTCTGTTTTCTTTGTGACACAAATAAATCAAAAGAGGATAAAAAAGAGGATAAAGATATACTTGCATATACAAAATTTCTTTCTTCATTATATGAAATCTTTAAATTTCCAATTGGAGTAATTTCTGTCGAAAATGATTGCGTTACTCTTTTTTATGATAGTGATAAAGCTTGGCCTCATGAAGATTTTAAGATCAGTAATATTGACCTACCACAAATTGTTAAGAGTATTAACAATTCATACATTTATGTTTTATTAATTGATTCAGATTATTTCCCAATGATAATAGCTAATAATTCGGAAGACTTTAATTTCCCTGCACCTTCTTTTTGTAATCTTTCTCCAGGCCTTTCATATCTAGGTGAATCTAAGATACCCATAATAATTAATAATATTAAAGAATAAATAAATCTATCTAAAAAACAAAAGAATTTATAAATAAGTAAATAAGTAAATAATAACATGAATAAAAAAGCAATAAATAGAAATGGAACAGCAACATCTAGAGCCAATTATCCAAAATTAAAAGGAAAAGAATTAACAAAAGCAATAAACGAAGTACATAAAGATCCAAAATTTATGGCAGAGATAAAAAAGTTCATCAAAGTAACAACAAGTTAAAAATTATATTTCATCTTCAAATCTGAATATTTCCAGAAATTAGGTTGCCAAAATCCATCTTTTACACAAATATGTTTATACGCTTTTCTTGCTGACTTACTTAATAACGTCTTTGAATCATCAGAAATAACTATATCTAATCTATAAAAACTAGCACATGCAACAAGTGTAAAATCTACATCAATATTAGTTTTACTCCAATTTCTAATACCGCCAAATTTTCTATAAGAATTATAAAATTTAAGAGCTAAATTATTAACTTCAATTGAATCTTTAAGATATCTTCCTTTTGTTAACTCATTATATAAAGCAAGAAGAAGATTTCTTTTACTAAGTCTTCCCAATTTTTCATTTTTAGGTGCATCTCTTAATTCTTTTTTAATAGGTTTAAATCCATAAACAATAAATTCCTTATCTTCTAATATTTTCTCTCTAATAGAATTAATCTTATTCTCCTCTATTAATTTTCCATAGATGTTCGTATCAAATATTATTTTTAACATTTTACCTATAATATTTCCAAATTATATAAACATTTCTTCAGGCTCAAAAAAAGAATTAGTTAATCTATCTTCATAACCTTTACTTAACTTAAAACCAGGTCGTTCATACCAAGGAATATCTAAGATACCCATTTAATTAAAACAAAATAAATATTATATAAAGATTAGTAATTAAATCTTTTTTCATAACTCTTATGATCAAGCCATTCTAAAACAATAGAAACTACAATTAACTCATCTCTTTCAATAGAATACAACAATCTCCAAGCATTAGGTAAATCATATTTCCATAGATTTTTAATTTCATATTTTTGAACATATTCCTTAGGAATTAATTTTTTTGGTATCTGAATGCCAGTAAAAGAATTATTTTCTATATCTTCAAAAGCACGAACTATAAATTTATACATCTGTTTTTCCTTTGACTCTTCTAATTTCTCAAAAGCTTCCTTCAATTTCTCATCAACAAACTTTATTTTTGAAGGAAGAATCATATTTTACTCCAAAACAATTCTTTATGTTTTAAATGCTCACTAACTTCTTTAGGATAAAATATCCATCCAAACTTTCCTTCTGCATCTACAGATATCTTTCCAGAATAAAGTAAATAATCAATTATAACACAAAAAGTTTGATACATCATTTTTTTAGGCAAATTTTCCCATAAAGCTCTTTTCTTAAATTCTCCATCATGTTTTTGGATGAATCTTTCTACCATCAAAACAGTGTCCAATCTTGGGAATCTCAATATTTGTTGGGTTTCCATGTTATATCAATTGATATAACAAACTATATAAACTTTTCCATCTTTAAAATAAATCAGAATTAGTTAATCTATCTTCATAACTTTTACTTAATTTAAAACCAGGCCTATTTATACTAAAAAATATCTAAGATACTCATTTAACTAATAATATTAAAGAATAAATAAACATATCTAATTCAAGCAACAACAGGCATAGGAATAGGTATTTTCTTAATAGAATTCTGCAATTGCAACTTCAAAAAAATCAAATTACATTGAGGGTTTCTCTTATCAATAACAAATTCAGCACCTTTCATCTCATTTAAAGAAACCTTATCAATATCTAGATTATTAAAAAACTCAGAAGCATTTTCTATCTCAATACCAACAATTTCCTCATTACTATCAAAATCTAATGTAAAATCACCTACCTCAGCACTTCCTTTAGTAACATAGCCATCTTTATGAATATGTAAAATATCTGAATATTCACTATAATCAAAGTTAAATTTATTCATTTTTATCTTCTCCTTTTAACAAGTTTAATCTTTTTAAATAGTTTTGGATTTAAAATTTTAACAGTTCTAACCATTATTTTTTCATATTTAAATAAATCTATAATCAATTTTAATTGTCTCTTACCACTTATTTTAAAATATAATTTATACACTTTAGGTCTATCTTCTATAATCTTAGACAATTTATTTACATCATGTAACAAATATTTAACTATAATTTCTTTAGTAATATTATTCTCTTTGCATCTCTTAGTTACGTGAGGATCATCAAATTCTATATCATCTTCAGAAATATTTATTATAAGTTTTTGAAAATCCTTAATTTCCATTTAATTAATAATATTAAAGAATAAATAAACATATCTAAACCAATAACTATAAATACAATCTAACCTTATTAATAATATGTCACTATTCACAAAAGAAAGGGAAAAACACCCTGATAGAAGAGCAGGTAATGTTCCTCACGTAGGCAACGTACCAAGAGCAAGAACTCAACTTGGTGCGTGGAGAAGGAAAAGAGATGACGCAGGCAAGAAAGAAAGAAATGAAAAAACTTTATGGGATTACATAAAAGAATTTATTCTAAAAATATTTAATAAACGCCTTTAAGTGTAAATAATAAATAAATCTCTTTAATATACCAAATAAAAAAGATTAAGATAATTATTGAAAGTATTAGAATAACCACAAATAAAAATTTTGATTTTTGTAATTTATATTTTTTAACTAATTTATACAATATAAAAGAAAGTATTACAGGTATTACTAATGGTATTAATATTAAGAATGCTGTAAAAGTCCATGCTACAAGTTTATCTAGGAATGTCATTTTATTTACTTAACATTCCTTCTATAAAAATCAGCTATAAACATATTCTTTGTAAAAACACTTGCAGGAATTCCAACTAAAATTATCATCATAACAAAAAATATTATCGCTAATAAAATACTTTTCAAAAAAACTACAACATAATCTTTAAAATTACTAAAAACTACATTTACTAAACTAAACTCAAAAAGAGATTCTACTGTTTCCTTCTTCATAAAATTAATAAACAATATAGGAATAATAAAGATCTCAATAAAAAGACGAACTATTACTAATACTGGACTAAATAAAGTAAGTATTGTTGAAAGTATAGCATATGCTATAATAAATGGAACAGCTTTTACTAACATAAAAAATCCTAACTTAAAATCATTATTAAATTTAAGAACAGGTAATTCTAAAAAATTTCCTTTAACAAACTCTTGAACAATTCTAACCCCATATCCCCCTAAAGCAAGCCAACCAAAAATAGGTAAAAATATCCAAAAAATATTCAGCATTCCTTTAGCTCTATTAAAAGGATATTTAAAAGCAGTTTCAAAGTCTAATTTATCTATAGTTTTATTCATAAAAATAATATTATCTAATAGATATATAAATCTAACTAAATTCAATTACAAGAAACTTTCTCATCAATACCAGTATCTCGATTTCTTTTATGGCAAACATAATCTATTGGAATTCCAACACATTGACTCCCACCAGCATCAAGAATCAACCAACGATATTTCTCTACCCCAATACAAGTACAATCTTGAGTTTCTTGACTAAAATATCCCCAAGAATAACATTTTGGAAAAGGTATAACCATAATTAACACATAAACAACTATAATAATTGAAATAATCATCATTTTCTTATTAGAATATTCTTTTAAAATAAAAACAAGAAATACTATGTAAGCAATAAAGAAGATAGGTAAGAATAAAGAAAGATATGTAAAAACTGTAATCCCTAAAAATAAAAATAAACCTACTATAAAAAATAATATAAACAAACCAATTTTTTTCCAATTCATAGTATACTTAAATTATAGAGTTATTTAAAACTTATTATAGCTTCAACTTTAACTAAAATCTACATCAGGAACTACATCAGCACCTTCATCGCTTTCAAAGAATTCTTTTTCCTCATATCCAAGATAACCAGCAACCCATTTACTAGGAATTCTTTTAACCTTAACATTAAATTTCTTAATAACTTCATTATATCTCATCCTTTCTGTAGAAATTCTATTTTCAGTTCCCTCTAATTGTGATTGTAAAGCTAAAAAATTCTCAGTAGCTCTTAAAGTTGGATATGCCTCAACAACAATATTTAATCCTCTTAAAACAGATGTCATTTGACTATCTATGCCATTTAACTGTCCTGGAGATAAACCAGCATCTACTGTATTTTTAATTTGTGTTGCTTGTGTTCTTAATTTTGCAATATCTGCTTGAGTATTTGCCTCAAAATCTCGTGCTCCTTTAACAGTTTCAATTAAATTAGGAATTAAATCAGCTCTTCTTTGATATTGGTTTTCAACTTGAGCCCATTTTTCATTTACAGTTTCATCAAGTGAAATTAAACTATTATAAGTCCCAACAAACCAAAATATTAAAATTAAAACTACTACACCTACACCAATTAACCATTTAGTGTTCTTTTTCATAGTATTAGTTTATTTGTTTTGTTTTTAAATGTTTATATTTTCATTTAAATAAAATACAAAAGATTTAAAAAATCATATTATTAAATAAAATCTAAAATGAGTACTGAATACGCATTAAACCAAGAAGAAATAGGAATTCTAGATAGAGTACTGCAAGAAGTAATCGTTATGCAAGAAGGGATAGCTCTAACTAGTAAAGAAATCGCAAAATTCTCTCCAGATGATTTAGTAGGGAGATGTACATTAAAATTAAAGGAAAACGGAGAAAGAATCTTAATAAAAATTAAAGATGAAATTTATTCTATTGGAAATCCTGATTCTTTTACAACATTTATCTCAAGAGAAACAACCCCCAGAGCATATGATGCAATAACTCGTTATTTTAAATCATTAAACTTAAACCGTTAAAAGATTATTCTATTTTCATTTCATCTAATATATCACCTAACTTCGATAATAAAATAATCATCTTTCTAATCGAATCTTCTAGCTCATTATTCTTTAAATTCTTTAAAATATTCAAACTAACTTTATACTCTTTCTCAATAAGATCAAAAACTTTCTCTAAGTCATGGGGAACGTCAATATCCTTAACAAACAATAATCCATTCAACATAGGCATTAAAGTAGGAACAGCTTTCTCAACAATTATCTTATCTTCTTTCTTTGAGTTAGTTTCTAAAAATCCTTGTCTTAAATTAATTAACTTAGATCTAAATTCAAACTCTAATTCTCTTCTTATAAATCTTTTCTCAAATTTTAACTCCTTAAATAAATCTTCCCCATATAAAATCTTATGATTCAACTTCATATTTAAAAACTCTAAAGGAAAAACATCTAATCCATCTCTTAACTCTTCTCTTGTTAATAATAAAGGATATTTCTTAACTTGTTTAAAATAATCTTGTAACAACGGTTTAATCTCTTTTAATATACTAGTGTTTAGTTTATCTAAAACAATTAAATGTTGCTTCTCTAATTTGCCATACTCTGAAATTGAAATCAAATTTTCTCTTAAATTATCCTTTAAATTTTGTATTGTTTTTTCCATATTATTTTGATAACCCTTATACTTTAAATTACTGTCGAATACTCTAGAAAGAAATTATTATAAATGTCTCCATAGAGCAACATTAAGTAACTTTTTTAAATGATTTAAACCTCATTTAGACTTGTTAATGCTAGTTAAAAAAGAGGATAGAGACAAAAAAGGGAGATTTACAAAAGAAATTTTACCTTGGAATAAAGGAAAAATAATTCCTGAAAGAAGCGGAAAAAATCACCATTTCTATGGTAAGACTCGTTCAAATGAAGTTAGAAAGAAAATATCTCTTTCTTTGAAACAAAAATATAGAAATAATTTATCCCCTTGGAATAAAGGTCAAACTAATATTTATTCAAAAGAACAACTAAAAACTATTGTTGAAGGAACTAAAAAAGCGATGAAAAAACCAGGTATAAAAGACAAAGTACAAAAAACACAGTATAAGAAAGGCAACATCCCATGGATGACTGGTAAAAATCACTCTAATGAAACAATATTAAAATTAAAAAAGAAAACTAGAGATAATTTAAAAAATTCTAAGCTTAGAAAGAAAATAGAAAAAACTTTTTTTAAGAAAGGAATTGTACCTTGGAATAAAGGAAAAAAAGCAATTTTCAGTGATAAAAACTTAAATAATATGGAGATAAATAAAAAGGGATTCTATAGGTTAAATCCTAAGGTTAGAGATAATATCTCTAAAAAGATGAAAGAGTTTTATATTTTACATTCAGATATGAAGAAAAAATTAACTGAAAATACTAAAAAAATGTGGAAAGAGAAGAAAGGTTTCAAAGAAATGATGAGGAAAAAAGCGAATGAAAGATGGAAGGATAAAAAGTTTCTTAATAAATTTCATATTGCCCACAAAAAGGCAATGCAAGATCCTGAAGTAATCGAAAAAATAAGAAAGGCAAGATTAAAACAAATATTTCCTAAAAAAGACACTAAAATTGAAATATTAATGCAAGATGAACTTAGAAAAAGAAGAATATTATTTAATACACATAAACCATTATTTAATGTGTGCCAGGCTGATTTGATAATTCCTAAAAATAAATTAGTTATCTTTTGTGATGGAGATTATTGGCACGCAAATCCTGTTTGGATGAAAAAACGAAAAAAGACTAAATTAAACAAAGCTCAAAAATTTAATAGAAAAAGAGATGAATTACAAAATAAAATACTTAAAGAAAAAGGCTGGAAAGTTCTAAGATTTTGGGAATGTGACATACATAAAGATATAAAAAATTGTGTGGACAAAATTGAAAGAGTCTTGAAAAATTAATTTACCAACCTCCCCCAAAGCCACCTCCACCAAATGAACCACCTCCAAAGCCACTTGATCCAAAACCACCAGTACCACCAGAAAATCCTCTATTTCCTGGAATAATAATTGGCATAAACATAAATCCACTTCTTCTTCCAGCTTTTCTTCCAAGTACGCTACTCAAAATAATTATCACAAAGAATATCAAATAGAACCACAGCTGAAAAGAACTACTACTAGAACTATATGAAGATTGATACTGGGATAAAACTTCTTCTTCCCCTTGAAGTAAACCTTGTACAGCTAATAAAGAATCATAAATTCCTTTTCCAAAATCTCCTTCTCTAAAATTAGGTTCTAAAATCCTAGTTCCTAATGTAACTTTAGAACTATCTGGTATTAATCCTTCTAAACCATAACCAACCTCAACTCTATACGCTCTTTCATCTAAAGCAATTAAAATTAATAACCCATTATCCACATCTTCCTTACCAATTCCATTTTTCTCAGCTAATTCTAATGCGTAATTTTCTTTAGATATTCCTTCCAAAGATTGTATTGTTACTATTGCAATTTCCGTAGTTGTTTCTTGTTCTATTTGTTTTGCTAGTTGCGTTATCTGTGCTTCATACTCAGGAGAAATAATATCTGCATTATCAGTTACGAAATCTTTTAATTCAGGGTAGTCAACTGCAGTTACTAATGGTAAAGAGAATAAAATAATTAGTAAATAAAATAATTTCATATTAAACAAACATAAATTTATAATACTTAAACATATCTACTTTCTAAAATGAACCCAATAAAAATAATAGAAAAATATTATAGTCCAAAATCAAAAGTTTATTATCTACTAACAGAACATAGTAAAGCAGTAACAAAAAAAGCATTAGAAATAGCAAAAAACTCAAAATTAAAGCTAGACCTAAAATTTATAGAAGAAGCTACAATGCTTCATGATATTGGAATTTTCTTAACAAAAAAACCAGAAATAGATTGTCATGGAAATAAACCATATATTTGTCATGGATATTTAGGAAGAAAACTACTAGAAAAAGAAGGCTACCCAAAACATGCATTAGTCTGTGAGAGACATATCAGCCTTACAAAAGAAATAATTATGAAAGAAAGTTTTCCAATACCAAGAAGAGACATGATTCCAATTACTAACGAAGAGCAAATCATTTCTTTTGCAGATAAATTCTTTTCAAAAAATAAAGAGTATTTAACAAAAGAAAAACCATTAAACACAATAAAAAAAGAATTAAAAAAATATAAAGAAGATAAAATAAAATTATTAAATAAATGGATAAAAAAATTTAATTATCTATAAAACAAATACAATATAACACAAAGTAACACCTTCTTAGTATCATGTGTGTGATGTTTTTCAATATAATTATTTAAACATATTCTTAAGCAGCTTTCTTAGAAGTAGCAATCTCATCCGTTATAGATTCAACTTTACCAATAAATTCATCTTGAGAATTATGTGGTAACATTATATCTTCCCCATTTCCAGAAGCAACTAATTTCTTACTTCTAAAGTTTATAGAAACCTTAAGCAGTATTGTATTACCATCCCTTACAGTTATTTGATATGTACCCTCTCCCCTAGCATCAGTATTAACCTCAACGCCAGAATTTTCAAATTTTTTAGAAATATAACTTCTTAATTCATTGCCAATTTCCATCTGGCCTTTTCCAGGATCTTCTTCAACCTCATCTTCACCCTCTTCCTTAGAATCTTTTTTATCAAACCAATTCCTGAACCATTCAAATGCCATTAAACTAGAATATTTTAATATTATATAATTGTTTTTATATTAAATAATAGCGTTTCCACTAAAACAACCATAATCAAATTTATCAAAATTTCTTTTTCTATGTAATTCCTTATGCTCTTTTTCAGTTAAAAGTTGTAAATTATCCATACTATTATTAAGCCTATCCTCATCTTCATGATGGACATCATATTCGTTAAAATTTAAAGTATATATTTCAGGATTTAAACAATAAATGCCATGAAAAGCTAAATGTCTAGAAACTAAATCTCTTCCATCAATAAATCTCTCATAACCCTTTTCATCAATATAATTATAATTTTCTTCATCCTCAGAAAATTCTGCCCTATAACTTGGAGTATAAACTCGTCTTTCTATTCCATTTTCATCAATATATCTTGTTTCCATAAACAAAAAATAATGCAATATATTTAAAAGTTTAATCTATTATAATTATTAACATGAGAAATTTTTAAATTTTCCCAACCAAATCTAATCCTGGTTTTAAAGTATCTTTACCAGGTTCCCAACTTGCAGGGCAAACTTGACCTTCATTCTCAGAAACAAATTTAGCAGCTTTAACTTTTCTTAATAATTCTTTAGCATTTCTACCAATATCATTATTATTCATCTCAAAAGATTTTAACTCTCCCTTATCATTAAAAATAAAACTTCCTCTTAAAGATAGCCCTTCTTCTTCAATATAAGTTCCTAATTCTTTACATAATTTTCCAGTAGGATCTGCTAACATTGGGAATTTAATTTTCTTAATAGCTTCAGATTTATCATGCCAAGCTTTATGTGTAAAAACAGTATCAGTACTTACACTCATTACTTCAGCATCTAATTCTCTAAATTCATTATACAAATCAGCTAACTCCTCTAATTCAGTAGGGCAAACAAATGTAAAATCAGCAGGGTAAAAAACTAAAACTAACCATTTATTATTTTCATGTAATTTAATTTTTTTAATTTCTTGCTCATGAAAAGCTTCTAACTCTAATTCCGGAATTTTCTGATCTATTTTTATCATTTTATTTTTTAAAAATCTAAACACATTTAAAGCTTATCATTAAAATCCTGAAAGATTTTTTTCATTTGAAGAAGCATTTACTAGTTTATCCTTTTCACCATACAAAATATCAATTCTTGCCCATGATCTTGTTTTTCTAAATCTTCTACTATCTTCTAAATTTCTATTATATAACACATCAGTAACTGCATTACTGACTAATTCTTTTGGTATCCATAAATGTTTATGATCTCTTACAGGATTAACTCTTAAAATTCTATTATCTTCAGTATATTCAATAATACCTAGATGAAGGTTAGGATTTGTAGTATAACCACTCTTCCCGATAGATTTACTAATTTCTTCTCCTCTTTTAATTTCAACATCAACAAGATGTCTTACTGTTTTAGGCAAATGGGAATACAAAACAATCACATTATCACTTTTAACTTTAAGATAATGTCCATAACCATTTCGATCATACCCAGCTTGAACACCCCTACCATCAGCTGTAGAAATAATACTACCTCTCCAATTTTTTGTAACTAAATCATGACCTGCGTGATACCTTCTCTCTCTTTTATTTTCTGAAATTAATTGAACTGGATCATCATGCCAACCAATACCTCTTGTAATCCAAAATGAATTATCAACAGGAACAGTATGAAAATTCTTATAATAATCTTTAACATCCTCAATTCTTTCTTGCAAACCACTAACTAATTCAACATCAGACATTTCAATAATAGATTCCAAAATCCTAATATTTGGAGAAGAAAAATTTAGTTTGCTATGTTCATTAAAAATAAACCTAGTCGCGTAGTCATAATCTAAATATTTTTTACCATTAAAAGTAAAACCATAATCAAAATCATCATTTTTTAAAAATAAATCCTCAGCATCTGGAACCCCTATCTTTGACAAATAGTTTTCAATAAAAACAGTTTTAGATTTATTTTTAGATTTTTCAGCAATAGTACTCATGAAATCTTCAACTGGCAAAGCTAATGATGCTGTTAATAAACCTACACTACCAAATATCTTCAAATCATCAATTAATCCTTTTCTCGGGTAAGGTAACACACTAGGAATTTCTTCTTCAAAACCAATTACCTCATCAAAACTTAATCCTAACTCTCTTTCATTTCTTACTTCTTTAAATTTAGAAATGTAATTTTCAAGTTTATTCTCCTCTAAAAATTTATTTTTAGTTTCATCTTTAGCTGAATAAGAATTTTCATAATAATGATCAGTAAACCTTTCTAAATTTTCAAGTTGATCTATTAAGTTATCTAATTTTTCATCTGAAAGATCTTTAGTATCAATATTTTCTAAAATATTTGAAATTTGTTCATGTCTATAAGTCCATTTATTTTCCTTAATATCTAATTTTTCACCATGTAAGAAATGCATTATTCTCAAAACATCTGAAGAAATAGAATCAAATTCTCCTTTTTGCACAAAACCATCAACATAATCATCAATAATATTTCTTAAACTAAAATATGATTTAGATAAATGCTTTAAACCAAATTCCACATTATTCATTACGTCATGAACATCATCTCTTTCAATTTCTTGATTATTTTTCAAGGATTGTTTTTGCTCTTTATCTAAAATTGATTCAGCTCCAAAATGAATTCTTTCTTCATCTAAATCAAAAAGAGAATTATTAAAATCAACCTCATGATATAATGTATCTTTAAAACCTCTATTAATATTTTCCTCAAACATGCTTATCAAATCTCTTCTTTCCTTATTAAATTTAAAACCATATAAACCATTAACTTTAGAATTAATTTTCTCTAAAAGACCTTTCAAATTAGAATTTCTTGGTTTTACAGTATCTTCATTATAAAATAATCTATCAATACTTGAAGCAATCCAATTTAACTTATTAACAGGTCTCTTATCTACTTGAGCTTTCAATATTCTCTTAATATGATCATCTAAACTTGAATCATACTCTTCTAAGTTCAAAGAATCTATACCTCTTTCTAAGATTTGCATTTTCTATTAAGAAGTTATACTATTTTTAAGCTTTATCATTAAGAATAAGATTTACAAATATTTATAAATAATAACAATATAATACAAACATGCCAAACGTAAATTTATTAGCAGTCCTAGTTTCTGGAATTATATCTATGTTTATTGGTGCTTTATGGTACTCCCCATTATTATTTGGAAAACAGTGGATAAAATTAATGGGTTTTGATGAAAAAGAACTAGAAAAAGCTAAAGCAAAAGGCATGGGTAAATCATACTTCACAGCTTTCATAGCTACATTATTTACAGCTTATGTAATAGCATTATTTGTAAGTTACGCAAACGCAACTACATTTACACAAGGATTAACAATTGGATTCTGGGCTTGGATAGGTTTCATAGTTCCAGTATTACTAAACTCAGTATTATGGGAAAATAAACCACAAAAATTATACGCAATAAACATAGCGAATTATTTAGTTGTCTTCTTACTTATCGGTGGAATATTAGCTGTTTGGTCTTAAAATGCTAAAAAAAATATTAAATGTTCTAGGAATCATAGGAATAATATTAGCAATAATAGGTATTTCCATACTTGTTTACAAAACTTTAATATTATAACAAAATGCTCTTCAGTATTAAAGACATATTAAATGGTTTAGGATTTGCATTTACTCTTTTCTTATCAATATATGGTTTAACTAGAGGATATGATTTAATAGAACTCCTAATTTATCTTATATATTTTACAACAATAATCATAGTCATGTTGATTAATCTATTTGAAGAATAATTCCTATTAACACTACTAAACCAGCGAAATCTTTAATAATAACCCATTTCATATTAATTCTGAGGTGCCTTAATGGTTTTCAACTTACTAAAAAGATTTTTTAACAAATTTTTCAAAAAAAAGAAACACATAAAACTAGGGTTTTACGGTCCTGTTAATTCTGGTAAATCTAGTCTAGCAAATAGAATATGTAAAGACTGGCTAGGAGAAGAAATGAGTTCTGTTTCTAATATTCCACATGAAACTCGCGACGTCGTTATAAAAGAAGAGGTTAAAATGGAAAATAACGGAAAAGAACTAAAATTTAACCTAGTAGATACACCTGGAATAGCAACTAAAATTGATTATGAAGATTTCTTAAAATTTAATATGAAAGAAAAAGAAGCTAAAGAACGTGCTAAGGAAGCAACTAAAGGGGTAATAGAATCTATAAAATGGCTTGAAGACGTAGATGCAGTTCTAGTTGTTCTAGACTCAGCAAAAAGCCCATATGATCAAGTTAATATTACAATCATAGGAAATTTAGCAGCTAAAGATATCCCAGTATTATTAGTAGGGAATAAGATAGATTTAAAAGGTTCAAACCTTAAGAGAATAAATAATGCATTTCCACAATATAAAGTAGTTGGTGTATCTGCATTAGAAGGAAAAAATATGGAGGAATTTTATACTGAATTGTTTAATTTAACTGACTAAAATGTTAACCTTACAATTTGTTCCATATTTTGAACTACAAAACTTAGATGTTGATTCTAAAGTAGATAAGTTATTAGATATAGCTAAGACAAATAAAATAGTTTTAGTAGAAGGAAAGCTAAGACCAGAAGAAGAATCATATTTAATTCAAAAGACCATGATGTCCATAGATAAAAAATTCAAAGGTGTAGAAATCTGTGGTGTAGATTACAAAAGAAAGAATGAACAATTTATAGATGTTCTAAAAACAAGTTTAGCTAGATTATTACTAGGAAACCGCGAAGGTTTTACAATAATAGGTCCAGCTTCCATAGTTAGAGAAATACGTAGAGATCCTAATAAAATAGAATTACTAACTTCTAGTGTGAAAAAAAGGAGGAAATAAAGTGCCACATCAGTGTGTCAAGTGTAGTAAGATTTACGAGAACGTAGCTCAGGAATTATTAAAAGGTTGCACTTGTGGTGGTAAATTTTTCTTCTTCGTTAAAGATGTTAACATAGATAAAATAAAAAAATTAAGTTCAACTATTAAAAAAGAAGATAAGGATAAAATAGAGAAAGATGTATTTGAATTAATTGGAGATCAATATAAAGACAAACCAGTTATTCTAGAATTGGAAAGTATTAGAATTTTAAAACATGGACAATATGAAATTTCCTTAGTTGATTTATTTTCCGGAAAACCACTAGTTTTCAAAGTTGGAGATGGAAAATATTACATCGATCTAGCTCAAACATTTAACATAGATAACAAATAAAATGGCAGAAGAAAATTCAACAGTTAAACTCGGCATATATCTTGGTACAAAGATTCATGAAGGTTGGACATATTCTTTCAGAAATACAGAAGAATTAAACAAAATATCAAGTGCATATTACAAAACTCTTTTCGTAACTGAACATTTAATAGGTTACAGTATTTTAGCAAGCAAATTATTCTTTAATGAATCAGCAAATCTAGGTATAGAAGATGCAACAACACTTGATGTTATTGCAAGAGATGTTGGATACATAACTAACAAAGTTACTAAAGACAAAAGAAGAAGTCCTGGTTTAGTTGGCACTGGAAAAGATTTAGTAGATAATTTAAAAAACATAAAAAAATTAAGAAATCAATAGCTTTAAATTTCTATATAACATATAACACATATGGTAAAAATCCCGAGTATACATTACGTTACTGAAAAACAATATGGTCGCTTACTATATATAGATAAAAGTATATGGCCAAAAGAAATGATAAATGAGTTTACGTTTAACGGAAAAAATGGAAGCATATTATATTATCTTGGAAAAGGACCTTTTGAAAAATTAGAGGAAGAAGAGTTCATACTAAACATGACACAAGAACAAATAGAAGAAATTAGTCATTATTATGGGATACCGGAAAATTTATTATTAGAATGGGAAAATAATGATAGTGTATTTGATGCTTTTCGCGGATACAAAAAAAGAATCTCAAAGAGAATGAAAGAAAAATTCCATGAATTCTACGCAACAGCAAAAATAATTAAAAACAATCCAAAGAATAAATCCAGATTATTAGAAGACGTACTAGATCTAGAAGTTTAATTCGTAAAAAATTCTTTAATTAAATCTTGTGGATCATTACTTATTTGCAAATTCATATCTTTAGGAAAACATCTTCTATATTGACTAGATAAATATCTATCATCTAAGAATATAATAACTCCTCTATCCTCTTCACTTCTTATACATCTTCCAGCATTTTGTAAAGTTTTTATAATAGCAGGATAAATATATCCATAGTTCCAGCCATCACCATACAATCTATCATAATAGCTAATCAATTCCTTAGTCTCTAGATCTGGTTTAGCAAATGGCAAGCCAACAACCACAACACATTTTAACAAATCTCCAGGAAAATCAACTCCCTCTCCAAAAGAGCCAGCAGAAACTCCCATTAATACTGCGCCAGAATCTTTATATTCTTTAAATTTCTCTAGTAATTCATTTCTCTCTTTCTTATTCATATTTTTTTCTTCTCTAAACACAGTCTTCTTACTCAATAAAGAAAAAGCATCATAAACAGAATCTCTCATAAAGTAACTAGGAAAAAATAAAATAGTATTTCCAGGAACATTATTTACTATATTAGCACATTCCCCAGCAATTTTCTTAAACATCTCACTGCTTCGTAAAGTAAACTTAGTACTTACTCTTGGCACAATCAAATTTAACCTATTTTCTTTAGGAAATTGATTTTCATATTCTAATAACTCTACATTATCCTTAAAACCTAATAAATCTTTATACATATTTAATGGATTTAAAGTTCCTGACATTAATATTAACATAAAACTTTCTTCAATTAAACTTTTTGTAATCAAACTAGGGTCTAAACAAGAATAACTTAAAACTAAATTTGGTTTATTTCTATAAAATTCTTTTTTAATAACTCTAACATAACCATCATCTTCTCCTTGCCAATACTCCAAAAAATTTGCAATTGAGAACAAAAAACTTTTCTTCTTCTTCTCTAAAATATCATCCACAGCTAATTTTAAATTAACAATTAACTCATCATAATTATCAATCTCATCATAAAACTGTTCTTTCTTAATTAAAGATTCATATTCATTTATTGGTAACTCTCTTCCTAAACTATTAAAAATATCTTCTAATTTTTTTATTTCATTAGCTAATTCTTCATATCCATATCTCTTAGCTTCATTATACGCATATTCAATATTTAAAGAAGATAGTTTAACACTTAATAAGTCTCTACATTTATCTACTAAGTTATGAGCTTCATCAAAAACTAAAATAGAATTACTTAAGGTTTTATTAACACGTTCTAAAAAATGTTCTCTTACTCCCGGATTTAATAAATGATTATAATCTGCAATAATAACTTTAGCTTTCTTCCCAATATCAGAAGAAATTTCATAAGGACAAATCTTTTCATTCTTACTTATAACAGCTAAATCCTCAACATTCAAAAGGTTTAAATTAACTAATTTTTCACTTAATAATTCTTTCTTAATTCTATTTGTTTTCTCTTTGAAATTATTATAATAATCACAGGTTTTATTCTCACGAACATCTTTACAATAATCATAAAACTGATTACCATATAAATTATCAATATTAGATTGAGCACACATTAATTTTTTACCAACAAAATCAACAGCAGTTATCTTTACATTAAACTTATTCTTAATTAATCTTAAAGTTTCTATAACTATTTTATGTTGACTATGCTTCGGCGTTAAAAAGAATATTGTAACATCTTTGTCTTTTACTTTACTCATTAAAGGGCTTAAAATTGATACTGTTTTACCCAATCCAGTTGGTGCATGAGTCAACACACTTTTTTTATTATCAAAAGAACCCAATATACCACTGATTAGACTATCTTGATTAGGTCTTATATTATCATAAGGAAAAAATATCTCTTCTTTTTTTAACATAAATAAAATAATTAGAATATATTTAAAAATCTTCTTCTTTAAGTTCTGTAATTTTAATTATTTGATGTAATGTTCCTTTCTTAAGAATTTTATGATTTGGTACCGTAATCTTAATTATCTCTTTTTCTGTATTTTTCTCAAGTCTAATATGTGAACCCTTTTGCCTTACGACAACAAAACCTTTTTTACGTAAGATCTTAATTAATTCTAATCCAGAAATCTGAGGTAATTTCATAATTTAATAGTTGCAAGCTCACCTTCGTAAACTGTAATTTCATTTTCATCAGTTTCCAAATATAATTCAACAGCTTCTTTAATATTTTTTAGAGCATCTTCTCTAGTTTCACCTTGAGATATACACCCTGGAAGAGATGGAGCATAAACAGTATATCCCCCTTCTTCTTGTTTTTCTAAAATTACTCTAATTTCCATTTTAAACATATATAATATAAAAATTTTAGTTTAAATATTTATCTAATTTTAAAAGTATTATTAACCTACACTTTAGTTAACTTTATAAGAATGCTCTTAATATAAGTATAAAATGTCATATGAAATTGAAATAAATAAATTTAAAGACAGATACACAATTAAAGAACCTGGAAGAATACTTCCAAATGAAAGTTTAAAACATGCCCTTACATATATATCTACTCTATCTCAAAAAGAATTAGGTAAGGATCCAATATATCATGATCTTTCACCAGATGAAGAAATGACTTTTAATTTTGCTGTAGATGATGGGAGAAAAAACAAACCATTTGAGCATACAGATGGAGGAATGTAAAATGACAACTCAAGTATATCAAGAACCAAATTTAAAAGAAGAAACTCAAGAACACAAATACATAGATCTTTTCCATAAAAGACCAAGTTTAGAAGAAAATCCACTAGATGAAATGAAGTCAGTAGCTGAAGAGTTAAGTAATTTTTTAATTCAACCAGAAAATATTTTATCAAAATATCAAGAAGTAACTTCTAAAAGTATCTTCCCAATTGATTGGAGATTAAGTCATATTGGAGAAGTCCAACCATTACATTTCCAATATAAAAATCATTTATCAGAAAAAGAATATAATGAACTTGTACAATCAGATTTTTCCATATTAAAAAATGAACTAATCTATGAAATAGAAACCAAAAAATCAGTAATAGTAATTCCTGCTATTGAAGTTAATTATACAAGAAAAATTCCAGAAATTATGTTAGTAAGATTACATCACATACCTACTCAGGAAGAACTTGAAGATATATTAAATCTGTAACTATCAAAAAACTTTTATAGTGCAATTTCTATTCCATTTCTATGGGGTTGTAGTTTAACCTGGTTAGAAAAATATAAGTTTTAACCACAATGGGAGGCTCCAAAACATTGGAGCGCTGAGCGCTACGCTATGAAGAAAAAATGAGGTATGAGTTTTACTTTAAACTTTAGAATGGAGATACCTTTTGATCCAGGTTCAAATCCTGGCAACCCCATTTTACAGTAAGCTTTATAAATTTATTCTATATAAACTTTAGAGTAATAATAAACTTATAATCATTATAAAGTAAATAAATAATTAAACTGGAGGAACTCAAAAAAATGTCATTTTTAGAAAATTCAAAAAAAATTTTAACAGCAGCTGGTGTTGCAGCTACGGTAATTGCTTCTGAAGTTGAAGCACAAACACCTGAAATTTTAAGAGCACAAGCAACATTAGATTCTTTAGTGGCTGAACAAGCAAGAACAGATTCTGTAGCAGCTATACAAAGAACTCCAGAACAAATTTTCTTAGAAGCATATCATTCTGCTGATTCAGATTCCAATTTCACAGCAACTGTTGATAGTTCCGGAATGACACTTACACTAGAAGATATTCCAAATGGAACATTATCTGATGTTGTAAATTCAACAAATATAACTGATAAACAAGAAATTGCAGATTTATACGAACAAAGTACTAATGTAAAACTAGATCCTAATTTTTTAAATGTTTACAAAGATAATGAAGGTAATATAACCGATATAAGAAACAGTAAAACAAGAGCAAGAGCAGTTGCTGATACATTTTCTTTAGCTGCACTAGACACATTAGAATTCGATTATGAAATTTTAACAAAAGATGCTGATGGTAATGATGTTCCATTAGACAAAGTTGCTATTAGAACTGCATTAAGCAAAGAAGGTGGTAAAAAATTCATTGAAGGTGTAGTAACAGAATATTTAGATATAAATGGTAATGTAATTCCATCAAGACATTTCGGAAAAGATGGCCATGTAAATATTGGTAGAGGTTACAAAGTTACTGTTCCAGGAAACAAATTAAACAATGAATTAGCTTCATTATATCCTGGATTAACTGAAGAACCAATTACTGGACAAACTTCAACCGCACCTCAAAGAAATGAAACTGTAGTTGAAGCCCAAGTAGTTCAAACACAAGCTGAAGCAGATTCAGTAAGAGATGAAAGAGCAAGATTACAAAGAAAAGCAAGACAAGAAGAAGCTAGAGAAAGAATAAGATCATACACAGATGATAACTCAGTTTCCCTAAGTTTAGGAACTACTTTCAGTAATGATGGAGTAATACCAAATGGAAGATTATCACTTAAAGTTACTGATAATTATTGGGTAGGTCTTAACGGTGGGCTTTGGTACAAAAGTAACGTTACACATTTCCCAACAACAGCTGACAATATAACTGATAGAATAACAAGTCAAACAAGCAAAAGTGAAACTGAAAAATTGTTATGGGGAAATTTAGGATTCTTAATTGGAAAAGAAGTTAATGATAAAGCAAGTGTTTATGCAGGAATAGGTGCACAAGTAAGAGCATTAACACTAACCCAAAAAAACAGAGAGACATTGTACAAAGATGGTTTAGTAACTGAAGATAATGGTGGAGTTGAAGCTACTTTAATAGATAAACTTAATGTTGATCCATCAATAAAAGTTGGTACTGAGTTTGGAGGAGATAATCTTAGAGCATTTGTTGAATTAGGATATACTCATAATAAAGATTTAATACCTAAGAAAAGGCTTGTAGGTGGAATCGGATTTACCTATAGAAAATAAACAAAATGAAAAGATCAATAGTATTATCAATAGTATTTTTGTTAATGTTTTCTCTTTTAGCTTTTAACACTAACGCAGCAATAAGTATAGTAGAATGGTCTGATACTAGTGATTTAACAAAGGAAATAGTACAAGGAGAAGAGGCAACTTTTGATTATGCATCAACAACAGCTAATCCACCTTTAAAAATAAAGATAGAGTTAATAGATCCTAATAATATTATTCACATACTTGAAGATATAACACTAGGTTCTAATTTAAATTCATTTGGTAAATCATATACTATATTACCAGCACATTACTCAACATTAGGCCTACATTCTGTAAAAATACACACAACAGATAATATTAATCAATTTCAAACTAAATATTTATACTTAAATATACTAAAAGAAGCTCCAATTAATAACCCGCCAGTATTACAAGCAATTGGAAATAAAAATATTCAAGAAACTTCATTATTAGTATTCACTTTAACAGCAGTAGACACAGAAAATGATGATTTAACTTTTACTTCAAGTAATTTACCAATAGGGTCTACAATTACAAAAGTTAACGCAAATACAGCAACATTTTCATACGCACCAGATTTCAACACAATACAACATCCTTCTCTTCAAAAAATAGCAAGTGTAACTTTCCAAGTAGAAGAAACAAACAATCCATCAAACTCAGATTCAGAACAGATTACAATAACAATTCAAGATCTAAATCAAGCACCAACTTTAAACACAATAAATGATATTACAGTTGATGAAGGACAGTCAATAACAATAACACCAACTGGAACTGATCCAGATGGAGATGCTTTAGATTTTTCCATTAACGATAATAGATTCACTAAAAATAATGGAGATTTCATCTGGCAAACATCTCAAGGAGATCAAGGAATTTTTGATATTATAATCACAGCAGTAGATAACTTTGGTTCACAAGTAACTACAATGTTCCAAATTATCGTTAATGCAATCACTAGTTCAAATAATGATCCACAAATTACCTCAACTCCAATAACTCAAGTTCAAGTAAATACACTATACCAATATAACGTTGACGCTACAGACATAGATAACGACCAATTAACATATTCATTATCAGTCTCCCCAGTAGGTATGGCTATTAATTCAAACTCAGGTTTAATTACATGGACACCAACACAAGTTGAAACAGTTAATGTTCTAGTAATAGTTAATGATGGAAATAATGGTGTAGATTCACAATCGTATACAATTACAGTAACTGAGGATCCAGTAACACCACCAACACCAAAAAAACCAAAATCAAAAGACACATCATCTCATAATTTTGAAATAAGTAATAACATTATAACAAAACAATCTGAAAATTACATTGACACTTACGTTAGTGTTAGAAACACAGGAACAAAAGATGAGAAAATTAAATTATCATTAACTCTAGCTCAAGATTTTAATTTTGCTAACATAAATGTAGATAATAAAGAAACCACTTGGAGAGTAATAAGATTAGATAAACCTCAACAACCAGGTAAATATATCTTAACAGTAAAAGCAGAAAATAGATTTAATGATCGTGATAGTGTATACAGAATTATAGAGATTCAATAACAAAAGCTTTAAGAATGTTACTATATATAGTAATTACCATAAAGTTTATATAGCTAAGTGCGACTATAAAATAATAACATAATAATATTCAAAATTTAAATACGCAAGGGGGCAAAAAACAAAATGAAAAAATTAGGATTAGCATTAATCTTTGTGGCTCTAGTTATGTTAACATTTGTTACACCAAATGTAAACGCAGCTGCAGAATATAGTTTTAGAGATATCGAGGTTAATGGTGTTGATTTAGATCTTATTACACAAGATTCAACAACTATTAACGTAGAAAAAGGAGATGAAGTTAGAATAAGAGTTGAATTAAGAGCAAATGGTGATGCTACTAAGCAAGAGCTTGATGAAATTGAAGATCTAAAAGTTAAAGCATGGATTGGTGGTTATGAATTTGGTGATATAGAAGATGAAACAAATCTATTTGATTTATCACCAGGAACAACTAAAGTTAAAACATTAACATTAAACATTCCAAATGATATATCATCTTCAAAAACATATAAATTACATATTGAAGCATTTGATAGAGAAGACAGAATAAGTGCATCTTTCCCTCTAGATTTAGAAGAAAAGAGACACGATGTTAATCTATTCAGAGTATTCTTCACTCCAGGACTAACAGTTCAAACAGGTGACTTCTTAAGTATAGGAGCAATTGTTGAGAACTTCGGTGGATTTTCATCTGGAGAAAGAAATGTAATTGTAGAAGCATCTATCCCTTCATTAGGATTAGCAACAGCAGATTCTATTGACAGATTAGATACTGAAGCAAAATCAAAAGATGACGCAGATAGAGATGATTCAGCAAAATTAGATCTACCACCATTAAGTCTAAACAATGTTGCACCAGGAAACTATGAGTTAAAAGTTAAAGTTTTCTTCAATAGAGGAAGAACAGTAACTGAAGAAGCATACACATTAACAGTAATAGATGAAGAAGTTACACCAGGAAGTATCCTACAAAACTCAATAGTTAATGTAGATTCAACCTCAAAAGACTTAACAACTGGACAAGCTACAGCTTACACAGTAATGATTGGAAATCTAGGAGATTCAATTAGAACTTTTACAGCTGAAGTTGAAGGAACTCAAACTTTTGCAAACACAAGAATTGAGCCTGCAATTATAGCAGTTCAACCAGGTAGTACATCTCAAATAACATTATTCGTTGTTCCAAACGATGATGCACAAGCAGGAAAACATATCTTTTCATTAAGAGTAAGAGAAGGAACATCCCTTGTTAAAGAACTAAACCTTGAAGGAAATGTTATCTCTGCAAGTCCAGCAACAGGTGCAGGAGCATTAAGTAATGTAAAAACAGGATTGCAAATTGGATTTATTGTTCTATTAATAATCTTAGTTATACTAGGAATTGTTATAGCAGCAAACAAAGCAAGAGGCAATAAAGATGATGTTGAAGAATCTAGTGGTGAAGAACAAACTTACTACTAAGTTTTTCTCTTTTTTTCTTATTTTTATTTTATTAAACTAATTTCTCATTAGTCTCTAAATTTACAACATGAATAACATTAACAGGACAAGATCTAGCTGCTTCTAAGTGTTTTTTTAACTCTTCTTCATTTACATCTAATTCTAAAATATATTCATTCTCATTTATCTTTTTACTATTAACCAAATCTATCTTTCCCTCTGTTTCATTAAATTTCCAAAACTCTGGTAAGATAGTAACACAAGCTACAGAACCTATACAATTTTCCCTATCTAATGTAACTTTTACTTTCATTATAACAATCAATAATAACAAAATATTTAAAAGCTTCATCTAAAAAATCTAAAATATATATTCTTTAATAAAACTCTTTATAAAAACTAACCGTTTTAGAGTAATAAACAGAGGTTGTTAATGATGAATAACAAAAAAAGCTTATTGGTTACATTATTTCTAATTATTTCTCTGTTTGTAAACCTATCAGCTGCCCACGCTGAATTCTCCGTTACAGATACACAAAACGAAGCAGTAGTATGCCCAGGAAGCACTGCTTTATTCACAACAACCATTCAAGGAACAGGAGACTTCACAGCAAATTTAGAAGGTAGTGCTTCTTCATTCTCAACAGTTGTCCCTCCAGGTTTTTCCTTAATCGCTGAAGGCAAAACATTATTCGTTTACTCAACTCCAAGTTCCAGAGTTCAACCAGGGATTTATGATTTAAATTTATTAATCTCAGATAAGAGCACGGTAAAAAGAAGCGAGTTTTCGTTAAACGTAGCAAACTGTCATCAGTTATCTATTGCTTCAAACACTCCTAGTAAAGAATTATGTGGTTGTTCTTCTGAAAGATTTTCCTTCACTGTAGAAAATAACGGAAACTTCCAAGAAACTTATGATCTATCTGTTGCTGGTTCCTCAAGTTCGTATTCAACAATTAGTGAATCTGTGATAACATTAGCTTCAGGAACTTCAAAAGAAATATTTATTGACGTTAATGCTCCATGTAATACTCAAGGTTCTTTTGATGTAATATTAAATGCACAGTCAAGGAATTCTCAAGTTAGTGCTTCCTCCTCCTCTAATGTAGAAATAACAAAATGTTTTGATTATAAAGCTTTAATAGATAAAAATTTCGTTAATTTCTGTGAAAGAACAGAACAAATTATTCCAATAACTATAGTAAATGAAGCTCAAACATTAAATAATTATAACTTACAAGTTTCTGGTCCAGCATGGGCAAATCTAGAAAGAACTTCAACACAAGTTAATCCTCTATCTCAAGGTATTGTTAATCTTATACTTACTCCAGATTATGGAGTTCTAGGGGATTTTAATATAAATGTAAATATAGAAGATTCTAACGGAAAAGTTAAAGTTCAAAATCTAGTAAAAGCAACTGTAAACTCATGTAATTCAGTCCAAGTAGACATACCAAAAGATAATGATAGAATTTGCCAAGGTTCAAAAAATACTTATGACTTTACTGTTAAAAACACAGGACAATTTGAAAAAACATTCCAATTAATTAAAAATCAAGAATTCATTTCAACAGACAAATCTACTTTATCTTTAAACGCAGGAGAAGAAGAAACAGTTTCCTTAACTGTAAATGTTGAAGGTAATGTAAATCCAAATAACTATGAGATAAAAATAACTTCAACAGCTACAGATACAGATCAAATTACTAATTCCGATTCACTAAACTTAGAAGTTATATCTGGAAATAAATGTTTTGATCCAGAAATAAAAACCTCTGATGTTAAATTAAATCAAGATTCTTCTCTTAGTCACGAAATTGAAATAGTAAATGATGGTCAGTTTGAAACAACTTACAATCTTGGACTATCTGGAACAGCTTCAAGTTTCATACAATTAAATCCTGCAACAGTTAGTATTCAACCAGGAAAAAGTGAAACAGTATATCTATACATTTCTCCTTCAATTATCACACCTCCAGGAGACTATGAAGCAACTCTATCTCTAAGAAGTACAAACACAGATACAATATTAAAAAGTGAAACAATAGAGATAGAAGTTGTAACATTAGATGAAGATCAAGTTCTACCAAGACCTTCAGTAACTACAACCACGGACGTTAAAAAAGATAACCAAACAAGTACAGGTTTCTTTGCAACTTTGAACAGATGGTTTGAAGATTTCTTCACACCACAAAATGAAACTACAAGTGATATTGTACAAGATGTTATTACTACCACAACTACAATAGAAACTCAAGATAATGACACAGAAACTACTACTACATTAGATAGTGAAACCACAACAACAATAGAAAGTGATACTACAACTACAATAGTTACTAATATAGAAATTAAAGATATCTCAGAAATAAATAAAGTAACTAAAAAAACAAGATTCAAATTTAACAACGAATCTCATTTCTTATCAATAGAATCAATAAAAGAAGATTCCGTCATAGTTGTAATACAAAGCAATGTAACAGCGTTTAAACTCTTTATTAACGAAGAAAAAGAAGTTGACATAGATAATGATGGCTCTAACGATGTTATTATTAAACTAAACAAAATTAAAGATGGAGAACCAGAATTAGAAATTGCCACCATTGGAACTTCATCAAAACTAGGTGCTTTTAGTTTAAATCTAGATTTCCTAACAAATAATTTAAAATTCATCCTAGCAGGGCTTGCTATATTAATCATAATAATTTTACTTTTAGTTTTCAGAAAACAAATATATGAATTTTTTGAAGAGGAAGATCAGACAAATAAAGAAGTAAAAACAAAAGATGATGTTGAAGAAGAAATAAAAGAAATAGATGACGATTTTGATGATTTTGAGGAGTACGAAGATGAAAATGTTCAAGAATTAAAAATTGGTCGTTATATTATTGGTTTAATTGCTATAATAATACTTTATTTCCTGTTCAGAAGATATAGTTTCCTAGAATCAGTAGCACCATATAGAGTATTTATCTTAGGAGCATTAATTTTATTATTAATCATAGTTTTAATAGTTCGTTATTGGAATGATATAGTAGAATTTTTTGAAGAAGATGATGAACCTGTATCTAAGAAAACTAAAAAGAAAACAACGAAAAAAACTAAGAGAAAATGAGTGAAAAATCTTATTTTAGCATAGAAAAAATTCCAACCGGTTATAATAGTAGATACAAATTACCAGATAAACATGGATTTAGTTTTGTAAAAGATACATCTACAGATTATCCTTTAGAAAAAATAAAAGAAATTTTAACCTCATATGAAGGAGAGTTTCCAGAAGAAATCAGAGTTGTTCCTTTTAATTTCTCAGCAAAAAGAGGAAAAGAATTAGAAAAAGATTTAGAAAGCTTAACAAAAGAAGGCTATCCAAAATTCTTAATATAAAATGACTAAATTATATGGTATTGCACATGGTGGAACTGTGGGTTTCATAATTGGAACAGACGTAGAAGCTTATCCTAGTGATGATATCATTTCTGAATTACAATCTTTACCAAAAGGATCAAAAATAGGTTTAGAATCTTTAACAGAAGAAGAATGGATTGAAGTTGAAAATAATTTTAAAGAACTTGGAATAAAAGAAGGTTTTGAAGAAGAAAATGTTGGGTATAAAAGAGCAGATTATTGGAATCATATAATAGAAGCAATTAGTGATCAACATGAAATTATCTTTCTAGAAGATAAAGAAACTTGGTTTAGATACAATCAAATCGAGATCCAATTTCACAAAATAAGAAATGAAGATAGAGAATATAATACTGCAAAAGAAGAATTAGAGCATAATGAAGAAACATATAATCTTCATTTATTATCAAAGAAAGTTCATCAAATAGATAGAGATAACAAACTATTAGAAAATATTAGAGCTAATGATGTAAATGTTGTACTTGTAGGTCAAGGCCATAGTGATTACTGGATGCATACAAAAGAGCATGGAATTGATTTTACAAGCTACTCTACTGATATAGCAGATTTAGAAAGTGCTCAGATGCATATGATATATTCTTCTATTCCAATGGACGATTTTACAGTTAGTTCAAATTTTATTAAAGATGCAATCCCAGATCCATATTTAGTTTTAGAAAGATTTGGTTTAGAAAGAGCATTAAATCTATTAGAAAATGGACGTATAGTTGATGGTAATATAGAACCAAATTTCGTAGGAACATG
>CEPZ01074247.1_pt1 | contig 36167 bp, 50 predicted proteins | sample 530461 | NCBI WGS metagenome assembly CEPZ01 (sample SAMEA2620106, study PRJEB7988) | marine metagenome | isolation source: saline water (ENVO:00002010), including
CTTGCGAGAGTGCTCACGGCGCGGCGCGACGATCAGCTCGCGAACATCCTTATGGAGGCGCTGTGGGCTGCCCCTCTTGCCCAGGATGCAAGGCTCGGTGTTCTTCCGGGTGGTGTAGCCGAGCGACATCACCCAATCGCTGGGCTTGATGATCGGCGTCGCCTGATCGCGCGGATCCAGCTCCGGCTCGCCATAGGTCTTTGCCCAGAGGAAGCCGATGCCGGAATACTGGAAGCCCCAGTACCTCATGACATCGAGCGCCTGCGGCATGTGCGGCCACGTCGTCCAGAGGAACAGCCAGGCGTCGCGTGCCGCGACCAGCGAGACGGGCATGGCCTCGATCGCGCTGATGTCCATGCAGTCGTAGTGCTTCTCCGGAGATCGGTCCTTGCCGTTGTCGCTGTGGGTGACGAACGTCCATGGCGGGTCGGCATAGATGCAGGCATAGCGGCCGGCATTGGCGGTCTTGAGCAGGTCAACCACCGGCCGCGCCCTTCTTCGTCGTGTCGATGATGATCATCGTGGGCGGGAAGACGTCGGCGCCGAAGCGGATCCAGATCCGGCCGGTGCTGAACACCCGGGCCCGCTCTGCAGCGTCCAGTTCGACACACCAGAGGATCCCGTCCTCGTCGACCAGCGCCGGCACGTCCTCGCAACCGGGCGCGACGAACGTCTTGTTGGCGCCCTTGAATGGAATCGGTTTGGCCATGTTAATTTTTTCCTCCTCATCTGAGGTGCCAAAAATGAACACGCTTCAGACGAGACCGCGAGACAGAAGGCCATCCCAGTGCGGCTGCATCTCCGGCGCGTGTTCCTTCAGAGCGCAGACCCATACGGCCCAGGCGTCGCTCTCGTCATAGCATGCAGGTTTGAGACCGCATCGCTTGGCGGCTGCCATGACGTCCGGCTTCTTGAACCGGCCGGACCCGATCGAAGCGCGGGCCGTATTGGCCATGACCTCCTCCACCGGGAGCCCGGCGCGATGGCAGAGCAGCTCGAGGTGCGAACAGAGGCTCATCAGCTTGCGGGTCGTCGTGGCGTTGATCCGCTTCGCATCGATGTACGGCGCCTCGAAGATGACGCGGTCGACCTGCCAATGCTCGAGCTGCATGCCCAGCCAGCGATCCCAGAAATCGAGATACGGCCCGATATCCTCGTGCGTGTTCGGCATGACGCACATGCCGAGCTGAGGGAGATCAGGCCGGGTGACATCGCCAACGCACCATCCGGTCGCGGTGGCGATGTCGAAGGCCGCGATGATCACTGGAGTGTCGCGTCGGCCGGCTTCTCGGCGTCGCCCTTTTTCGCCTTGGGCTTGGCCTTCTTCTTCTCCTCGGCCTGCTCGGCCTTGAGACGATCGAGGTCGTCGGGTTTCTTCTCGGCCTCGGCGTCGGGAGCTGCGGCCTCGAAGTCTTCATCGGCCGCGCGATTGAAGCCGCGCATGAAGTCCTGATGGAACGCCGGCGGACATTCCTCCGGCGGCTTGTTGGGCTTGCCGGTGAGCGCGGCCGTGTAGCCGGCGGCATCCCACTCCTGCTTCTGGACCTCGTCGTCCGACAGGGAGGCGAACAGATCGCCCTGGGTGCCGGTCGGAAGGCCCAGCCATTTCAGGTACTGCATGCGCGTCGAGACGTTCTCGCGGACTTCCGAGCGCGACCACTCCGACATTCGGATGGCAGCGTCCAGGAGACCCAGCTCGATGCCACGGGCCTTGATGGTCTTGCGCAGCTTTTTGCGGGCCTCGTTCTGCCGGGCACACGCCTCGTTCATCGAGATCATTTCGTTGACCGATGCGAGGAAGGTGTCCTTCGTGAGGTTTGAGCGGGCCTCGTCCTCGGCTTCCTTCTTCGCAGCCTTGGAGTCACCATCGCCGATTTTGCGGGCCATGATTTCAGTTCCTTCTATTTGCCAACGCCGGCACCGCGCCGGCGAAGTTCGTCAAAGCCGGTGGTCGTGAGAACGATGCCCTTCTCAGCGGCCAATGAGACGACGACCAGGCGGTACCGCTCGGGCACCCGATCACGCCGGTACCAGATCCGGCCGCTGTCCTCGTTCGCCCCGGCATCGCGGGCGAACGCAGCGGCACTCGGCCAGCGATCAATGAGGTCGCGGAAGCTCGAGATCCCGTTCGGCAATTCAACTCGTCGGCTCATAAAACGAGTCAGATCACATTGACTCGTTGAAATCAATCCTCCATGCGTTTTTGCGGCTGACAGCAAAGGAGAACGCACATGCCAGGCGACACGGCCCATACCGGGCGCACCGTCACGACTTTCGACAAGATGATTTCTGATCAGCTTCGGGTTGTCCGTCGCAATTCGGGTCTCACCCTCGATGAACTCGCAACCAAGCTGGGGCTCTCGTACCAGCAGGTCCACAAGTATGAGAACGGGACGAACCGAATCTCAGCGGGCCGGCTGCTCGAGATCTCGATGATCCTCGATGTTCCGGTCACAACCCTCTACCCCACACAGATCAAGGTCGATGCACCGCAGGATCCGTGGGAAGAGGTCAACGAAATCTGTTCGGACTTCGAGCGCGGCATCGCCGCATTTCGCACAGCCATCCATCAACTGCAGGGGTAAACCATGGACAGCAAAGACGTCGGCCATGAGGCCGATCACAACGCACCTCGGGTGAAAGCTCGGCCGATCAGGAACTTCATCCGGAGCTGGTCGCCATGGGCGCTGCGCAAACGCATCGTCAAGCTCGAGCGGCGATGGGCAGAGCACGACTGCAAGGACTCGTTCCGCCGGCCGTTTCCGGTCTACGTCGGAGGCGATCCACGTTTTGAGGGCGCCGAATCCATCTTCTGCCGGATCGAGATCGGCGAGCGCATGATGATGACGCGCCAAGGTCCGAAGCCCACGACCTGCTTCATCATGTCGGCCGACCAGACCGGCACCGAACTCGAGGTCATCGGCGATGCCTACAAGCTGGAGGCGTCGAAGGATGGCTAAGGGAATAGTTGAAGCCGAGCGCCGGAAGGCTGCCATCGCCATCATCGAGAAAGATGCTGGCCGGCTGCGAGACGCCGTCATCGCCCTGCAGGAGTCGGTCGGAGACGATCACGAAGGGCTCATGACGACGCGCTCGAAATGCGCTCATGCGGCATGGAGCGCCTGCTGTCCGGAAGAAGAGGACGCCGAAATCAATCATGACCTTGAGGACACCGCCCTCGCGGTGTTCCTCGCGGTCTGGTTCGGCGCCTACGGTCGTGGTGACAAGACCGATGACGTCAAGTTCTCGCAGCTCATGGGCGTTGTCCGCTTCGCCATGACGCTCGATAATATGGGGGAACCGACAGAGGATGGCTGACCACAAGAAACTGATGGCCGAAGCTCGGGCCTCAAATCCGGAACTCAAGGCCGGCCTGCGCACGCTGAAGGTCTGCAGGCAGAAGGTCGTCGAGATGAATGACCCGCTGGTGGAAGATGTCCTCGCCGGCGGCTTCAGTCTCTCAATGGCGACGATGATCACGGCTTTCAGGTTTGAAGCCGTCGATGAAGCGGACCTCACGAACAAGACGGAGGACCAGCTGCGATACGAGCTTACCAATCTGATCGTGAACGTCCTCACCCGCAACATTGTCTGGGCCATGTCGAGCGCGAACTTCTCGCCCTCCGATATCGAGATGAACGTGCCCCGGATCATCGACGGCCTCTACGTCGAGGTCGATCGCCTGAAAGGAAAGCGCAATGCCAACTGACGATTTGTTCAAAGGCGGACTGCCTCATCGGATCGGCATCGACGTGATGCTGAAGGAAGTCGAGCGGGAGCTCAACAAGCGCCGCTCGGTCTACCCCAAGCTGGTGGACAAGGGCACGCTGTCCTTCGACCAGGCTCAGCGACAGATCCTGATCATGGAAGCTGTCCAACACCTGCTTGAGACGGCGAAGGATGCCCGAAACGATCTGGCAAAGGTCATCGACAATGACCTGCCATATGCTGCGGACTGCATCACGCTTCTCGACGCCATCGAGGGTCGGACTTGAGCGGCCCGAAAGCCCGAATGGTCTATGCCGGCACGCCCCACGCCGGGTGGGTCGGCATCTACCCTGTCGGCAAAGGCCGGCCGATGCGTGAGGTGAGAGGTCCGGACGGCAAGCGCGTCGTCTTCGTCTTCGAGCATCAGGCCCAGCAGGCTGCGCTGGAAGCCTTCACCGAATTCCTCAAGCATGGAGACAGCGAACCCGAGCAGCCAGACGAGGACAGCGACGAATGACTCTCACCTACGGATCCGTCTGCTCAGGCATCGAGGCCGCGACGGAAGCATGGCATCCCCTCGGATGGGAGCCGAAATTCTTTTCAGAGATTGACCCATGGTGCCGCGCGTACCTGCGTCACAACTACCCAGGAGTACCTCTTCATGGCGACCTCAAAACGATCCGGAAAGGACAGTACGGACCAATTGACCTTCTTGTCGGAGGAACCCCCTGTCAGGGCTTCAGCGTCGCCGGCCATCGAAAGGGACTGGGCGATGACCGTTCTAACCTGGCCCTCGGATATGTTGAGCTTGCTCGCCGAGAACGGCCCCAGTGGCTGGTCTGGGAGAACGTCCCCGGCGCATTTTCCACTTTCACCCCTGCCGACCCGAACGGAGACTTACGAATTGGACGAGAGTGGGAAACCGAAGCGACTAGCGACTTCGCAGCCTTCTGCGCCGCCCTTTCGGAACTCGGGTATGGTCTGGCGTGGCGAGTGCTTGACACTCAATTTGTCCGAGTGGAACGATACCCGCGTGCCATCCCCCAGCGACGTCGGCGTATCCTCCTTGTCGGATATCTTGGAGACTGGCGACCTGCCGCCGCATGTCTACTTGAGCCAGGAAGCCTGCGCGGGGATCCTCCGCCGAGCCGCGGACAGGGGCAAGACGTTGCCGGTACCCTTGGAGGTAGCTCTCAAAGCGGTGGCTTCCGCACCACAGACCTCGACAACCAGGGCGCCTTCATCCCCGAAGTCGTCGGATCCCTGAATCATTCGAGTGGCCACGCGGTGCCCGGCAACTGCTCGCAGGACTGGAACGCGGGCATGCTGGTACCCGAGGTCGCCGGCTCGATGCGGGCTGAAGGCTTCGACGCCTCCGAAGATGGCAGCGGCCGACAGCCGGCGCTCATTCCAGAGGTCGCCAACCCGCTCACGCATCGCATGCACAAGGGCGTCAATACGACGGCCGATGAAGGCCAGACAATGGTGGTCGTGCCATTCGATAGCGGGCAGGTCACGTCTCCGGACAATCGAACCCGCTCTGAACCGGGCGACCCGTCGCCGGCGCTGAATTCCTCCAAGCCGCCCGGCATCGCCTTTTCTTGCAAAGACGATGGGCGCGATGCCACTGAAGACGTGGCGCCGACTCTCCGTGCGATGTCGTTCGACAAATCGCACGCCAATGGCGGTGGGCAATTGGCCTACGCCTATCATGATATCGACTGGCGCGTTCGGCGCCTCACCTGCACCGAATGCGAGCGCCTGCAGGGCTTCCGAGACGGGGCGACGAACATCCCCTGGCGGAAGAAAAACGGCTCGCCGGACTCGAGGCGGTACGCATCGCTCGGGAACACTATGAGCATCAACGTGATGAGCTGGCTCGGCCAGCGCATCGACTTCGTCCACAAACTGAAAATGGAGATGGCTGCATGAAGCCAGGCGTATATCTGGACATGGCGGAAGCCGACTACTTCGAGCCCGATGCCAAGGGCTCAACCGACCTCGCCACGCTGCACGAAAACGGGGAAGGCTGGTGGTGGCAGAGCCGGCACAATCCTGAGCACATCCCCTACACCTCCGACGCCGCGACATTCGGGTCTGCACTTCACGCGCTCCTCCTCGAAGGTCGCGACGCCTTCGAGAGCCGATATTTCGTCATGCCCGACAAGTCGGAGTACGATGATCTGGTCGACACAGTCGATGATCTCAAATCTGCCATTGATGCTGCCGGCGGACCCGCGCCGGGCGCCAAGGCGAAGAAAGACAACCTGCTCGAGATGGCCAGGATGTACTGTCCCGAGCGAAACGTCTGGGCATGGATCGTCGAAGAGGCTCAGAAGGAAGCTGCCGGACGACACCTGATCACGAGGCAGGACGAACACGACCTCGAGGCCATGGTCGACGCCATCGCCCGGAGCCCGGAAGCTCAGGAACTTCTCCTTGAGCCGGCCGGCGAGCGGCTGCCTGAAGTCTCGGTCTTCGATTACGTCCGGCTGGATCCCGAGACGCCCGGCGTCCTCTGCCGGTTCCGGTTCGATGGTCTCTACCCGCAGGTCAGCCTTGACCTGAAGTCGGTGCAGTCCTCGAGATCGACATTCGATGATGAGGTCCGCTTCCGGATCCGGTCATGGAAATTCAAGATCCAGTGCGGCTGGTCGTTTTACATGCGACAGCGCGCCTACGCGCTCATCCAGGAGGGAAAGGTCTTCGGAGGGACGAAGGCCCAGCGCGACTGGCTCAAGCGCTTCCCGGCCGCAGCACCGATGGACAAGGTCCGATGGACGTGGATCTTCTACCAGCGGCCCAGCAACACCGGCATCGCTCCGACGATCATGCCGGTCGTGATGGAGCCGCCGAGCGTTTACATCGACAAGGGATATTCGGCCGCGCTTGGAGCCATCAGGCTCTACGCTGACCGGCTCAAGGAATTCGGCCTCGAGCATCCATGGTCCCGCGCCATGCCGGCCAAGCTCGCGATCGATGCGGAAGAGTGGGAGGATGGAAACATGGACGAGTCCGTCGCCATGCGGATCCCGCGCTCGAACAATGAACCCCTTAACATCCAGAGGCTGAAGCTATGAGCGACGACGAAAAGAAGAACCTGCCGGCGAAGACGCCGAGAGAGTACACTCCGGTGCAGAGCGACAACCCGCTGCTCGATACCCATACATTCGAGCAGATGCAGCGAGCCGCCTCGGCGCTCATGCACTCGACGCTGCTGCCGGACAGCGTGCGGGGCGACAATCCGAGCGCGACCTTCTCGAACCTGATGTTCGTCGCAGACCAGGCATGGCGCTGGAACATGCCGCTGCTCGCGGTGGCACAGTGCGTCGGCATCGTTAATGGCAAACTGGTCTATGAGGGCAAGCTGATATCGGCCGTCCTCAGCGCCAAGGGCATCGACCTCGACTTTGAGCACCATGGCGAATGGAAGGATGGCGACAGCTTCTCGATCACTGTCAGCGGTGAGGTGAACGGCCGGACCCGAACGATCGAGGGCAGCGTCGGGGACTGGAAAACCTTTCAGAAGGATGGCCAGCTGATGCCCCAGTGGCGCGACCGTGCCGCTCACAATCAGCTCGCCTATCGTGGAGCCCGAGAATGGTGCCGGCTCTGGAAGCCCGGCGTGATCCTCGGCGTCTATGCCGACGATGAGATCGAAGAGATGCGGGAGATCCGCGGCAGCCGGCGGGCAGCACAGAAGGAACCTGTCCAGATCGGCTCCGGGTTCGCGACCGACGATGCCCAAGAAGCCGAGACGGTCGAAAAGCCAAAATCGACAGAGAAGCCCGCTGAGAGCGATTCAGAGGCCGAACCTCCCGAGACGCCGGACGATCCTCCGGAAGCCGCTGAGCCTGCGGAAACCAAGCCCAGCGATGAAAAAACTGCGAAGCGCGAGCCCGAGATGGAAGAGATGGCCCGCGACATGAACATCCTTCTGGACTTCCCGACGCTCCTCGAATTCGTCGCCAACGCCCTGCCGGCATACGAGGAATGGGAGGATATGAAGCGCGGCCTCGCCGAGTTGTCGAAGACCGACGACTGGAAGAAAGCCGCCGAGACACCGGGGCAGGAGGCCATCGTCCTCGTCCGGATCCGCACATACGAAGCGGCCGAACGTCTCGAGGCGACGGTGCCGGCGGTCTATGAAGACCTGACCCTGTTCCGATGCTTCATCGAGACCGACGTCGAGGTGCCCGAGATCCTCGGCGCCTTCCGCGCGGTCCAGGAAGGCGACGCATGGGCAAAGACCTCAGAGAAAGGCCAGCAGTCGCTGGCCGGTGCAGTGCAGCGGAAGATAGGAGCCGACGATGCCTGACAAGTTCTTCACTTCCATCGCCGACTCGGTGATGCATGACGCCGAGCAATGGCGTGAAAACATCCTGCTCGGCCACCCGTTCCCGTCCTCGAGACGGGCCTTCCATGTCGGACTGGCCATGCTTCTCATGGCTGAACTTGCGAAAGAAAACGATGAAGAAAACGACATCGCCACCCGCTGGAAACAGCTCGGTCTCGACGCCGGAAACCTCCTCTTCGACGACGATGAAGCCGACAATTGAACAGCTGCCTCGGTTCGCATGCCGATGGCCGGTCGGCGAGAATGCAGACGGTGAGACGACCTTCTGCGGAGCTCGCACCATGAAGTCCTACTGCGAAAAGCATCAGCGCCGCTCGCGACAGGAAGGCACCGCCATGAGCGTCTCTAGAATGTACGGGTCGATCAGAAAGGCCGGCGGATGAAAAGAGCCCACCGACCTCGAAAGGCGGTGGGCTCCTCGGCTGACGCTCTCCAATTGGCAAAGGGAAGGCGCGTCAGCTATCTCGCACGATCTCAGCGCGATGGCAATGCCGAGATCTTCATGGCCGGATCGAACAGGGGCTGGAGGGAAGGATCGCGCGGGAAAGCCGTGCCACCGAGTGGCCAGACCTTGCCGTTGTAGGACACCTCAGCCAGCGGTTCGTTGCCAAAAAGGATGTGCCCAATCGGGAAGGTGCGGAAGCCCTCACCCGTGGCGTCGCGGTACTCGCGGTAGAGCTGGGATGCCTCGGGCATCGCAGCGGTGAAGGAACTGGCCTCCAGTTCCATGGTGTGGCGATCGCCGATCTGCAGATAGATGTTCATGGGATTAAGCCTCCAAGCCAGCAGCGACCTCGTGCGCCATCCCGATCGAGGGACAGACCCGCGCAAGACGATCACCTTCATAGACATAGAACTCGTCGACAGGACCGTGGCCGAAGTCCTCGCGGACCTGCCAGATCTCGATGCGACCGTTCTGGTAAACACGTTTCATGGGATAGTCTCCTTTGCCAATGGGGAGACCTTAGCTCGGAATTCTCTACGAGTCGTTAACGGCCGAAAACAAAAGGGCCAGCCCCGATGGACTGGCCCTCTCCGAAACGAGGCCTCGGTAGCGGGCGCTCTCTCGCTGAGAATCCTGTGATCGGATAGAGCCACACCGGGGCCCGCGCGTCAATCCTCCTGGTCGTCTTCCTTCTTCGACCGCCGGCGCTGCCGGATCTGATCAATAGCGTCGAGGATCGACTTGTGCCTCAGCCAGGAAATCGTGACCGGCGCCGTCACCACCGCGATGGCCGTGACGAGAATGTCGTAGCCGGCCGGCACGCCCATGCGCTGGGCAGCGATGCCGATGATGATGCCGGTCGCCCAGCCGCCGATGAAATAGTACGCCTTCGTCGCGCGCCATTCCTCGATGAGCAGCACACAGGCCACCGCAGCGAGAAAAGAAATGACGATGGCGTCGAAGGCATCCGTGATCAAATCAAGTGCCGGCTTCACGACAGCCCTCCGAGAACTTCTTGAAAATTAGAGCGGCCCCGATATGGAAGCCGACGGTGCCGAACGCTGCGAATAGATGACCAGGCACCCAAAATGCTCGCGCAATCGTCGCCGACTCGAAGTCGAAAGTAAACAACACCCGGGCATGTGCGAAGAACATCACGACGGCCGCGCATGTCGACAGGAACGCAGCGAGCCAGACGACACTCCAATGCGCCTCCTTGAATGAACTTGGAAGCGGGTAGCTCGGATCCCAGAGATGGGCGATCCACGCGAACCCGGCATGGCGCATGTCACCCCAATGGAAAAAGCCATAGCCGCGGGTCATCCGAAGAAGCCGCCATCCGGACAGCGCTGCGAGAGCGTAGAGAAGGCAGGCACCGATGCTGCCGAGAAAAACGAGATAGGCCATGGTCCATCCCCGGAACGCGCCGGCCGGAAAAAGGCTCCGGCCGGCCGATATTCCCTAGTTGCGGTTGGCGTTCACCACATCGCGAAGCGCCGCCGTCTTGTCCTTGATGCGGACAGCGAGCCGTTCGAAGTCGGCCTGCGTGAGACCGTCCGCGCCACGCAGGCCACGGAACTCCTCGATCAGCTGGTCGATTTCGGGACCGAACTGCTCGGCACCATTGATAGCGGCCTCGGCCGCGTCGATCAGATCCCGCGCGCCCTCGACGATCGAGTTTGCAAGGTCGGAATCCTTGAGGCCGAAACGCTCGATCAGAGGTCCGGCGATAACGAGGGCGTCGGAGACGCCCCTAAGCACATCGAGTGCATTCATTTGAAAGCTCCTGCAGTTGGGTGCGGCCTACGCCGAACCGGGTCCTTTGATAAACGCACGCAGATCGGTGCGGATATCCTCGTACTTTAACGAAAGCTCGGCCAGGGCGGTCGCCGCCGCAGCCAGGAGCTCGGGGCCGGCGGCACCGTTTGCTTCGATCGCCGCCTGCACGTCGGCCTTCGCAGCGACATAGACGCCGACGGAAGTGAGCAGCCCAGACACGCCGGGCGACAATCGCTCGGCCGCAGTCAGAGCATGCTCGCAACCGGCCTGCCGACTCGAGTCGGGATTGGCGCCCTCGCACTGAACGATCAGCACGTCGAGGGTAGCCTCATATAGGCCGGCGGTGAGATAGACGCGGTCCTCGATCGTCGAGGCATTCGAGTAGACGTCCTCGTAGTTGACGTCGAGCCCGAGCCCGCCTGCAGCCGAGTTGAGGGTGGAGCAAGCCGGCACGACCGCGATGCCGACGAGCGCGACCAGAGCGGCCGCAGCACTTAGAAGTTTCATGAGATAGTCCTCTGCCTTGCCAAAGTGGCGAGGCGAGTCATATCAGCCCGGCCGCTCCCACGCTAGGACCGAGTCGGTTCCATAGTACCAGGTCGCCGGATCCGGCCGCTGGTCGACATGCAGGAATGTGCTTCCGAAGCCGAAGCCCGAGAAGCCCTCAGCCTTGAATGCCTCGTGCAGATCCCAGCGATCATGACCCTCCAGTGAAACATCCGCGGCCATGACCTGATGCTGGGACCGATCCGCTCCTCCAACTTCCTTGTTGTGAATGGCGCAGCGGTAGCCAGAATTGATTCGCAGCGGCCGGCCGATTCGGCTGCGGACCCGCTGCAGCCCGTCGAGGAAGTCGGGATCGTGGAAATACGTCCCCCCGCACCACCCACAATGACACGCCAGTTCCGCCGGCGAAAAGTTCGGCCAGCGCCAACTGTCTCCTTTCTGCGGAATGAAGGAATAGAAACCTCGAGACAGTGTCATGCTCGCCTCCTATGGCGTCGGGTACTCGTTCCAGGCTGCGCCATCCCAGACATAGATGGCATCGGAGTAGTTGTCGAAGATCCGCATACCGGCCTGATCGGAACCCATGGCGATATTGGATCCATTGTCATCAACGCCGGGCAGGAACAGCCACGCATCGTTGTAGTAGGTCGCGATCTTGTTCGCCTGACCAGACCAGGCGCCGGTCGGTGCAGCGCCAATGACGTAGGTATCGCCATCGCTGCCGGTCGGAGGCGTGTTTACCCCGAGCTGGATGCAGCCCATAAGCGCGATCTGCAGCAGCAGGATTGACTCGTTGACGGTGACTTCCGGCTGCGACTGCTGGTTTGAGACGAGCGGGATCCCGAGGATTGGAGACGTTGCCATGTTCAGCTCCTACACTGTGAAGGTTCCGGGTCGGCCGCGACCGCGAACACCCGAGATCTGATAGATGACGATCGAAACCGGATCGCCCGGCGTGAGACCATCGGCCGTCTGCATGCCAGCAGTATAGTCGAATTCGGGCAAAGTCACCTGCTCGGTCCGGACAAGGGTCGGACCATCGTATATCTCGAGATCGTACAGCTCACTCTCCTCGCCAAGGGGAAGCGGCCCATTGCCGAGCCCGGCCTGCTGCAGGCGAGACCGCCGAACCCATTCGATGAAGACGTCGCCTGATCCGTCGCGCGTGCCGGTGGCCAGAACGGGCGACAGCGGAGCCTTCGACTCTCCGCCATTCGAAAACGCGACCACATCTGCATCGTCGGCGTCGGTCAGCAGGGAGACGCCTCGATAGAGCCGCTCCTTGTACCAATCGCCGGCGCCGAAATCGTCGCGCTGCAACGTGCCGACATTCAACGGCACGAAGGCGTGGCCGATCGCGGAGGTGCCGATGGCGTGCTCGGTACCCTTCCGCCCTCGCAGGAACGTCGACAGCTCCCAGAGGTCGTCAGAGATCTGCGTGACGTCAGCGAACTGGATGATTTCGCCGTCCTTGCCATCCCAGTCTCCGATCCACGCAGCGTTGGCTCCGTTGAGAACTTCCAGCTCGGTCTTCGACTCAAGGCTGTCGCTCGCATCGACCAGGCGAACGCGGAGCGTGGAGCCGCGATCCCATGTCGCCGCGCTGGCTGATGGCATGGCGGTCTCCAGTTCGCCGATCGCCGCACTCCGTCCGGTCGAGCCCATGACCTGATAGGTATTGCCGAGATCCGAGGAACGCTCGACGAAGCAGCCACGCCAGCCTTGCTCCTGCCCGGCGACCACCCAATAGAAGCCGGTGTCATCCTGGCTATCGAGCAGCAGCGGTGCATCAAGCAGGGCGAGCGTCGTCTCACCGGGGAGCGCCACCTCATTGTCGGGCACCGTCGACGGCACCGGATCCGAAGATGGGATGTACACGCCATCGATGATCCGCTGCAGGGAAAGCCGGATGATGCCATCGGCGCCCCGGGTCTTTCGCACGACGCGGAGCGATTCCACGCCGGCGGGCGTCTCGAAGAAATACTTCCGGCCGACGGACACATGCAGGAACCGATCATCCGTGGCGCATTCTCCGGTCTGGGAAGAGTTGACCGCCTCCCACATCATCCGGTCGGCAACCGGCCGGGCGCGATCAGCATCCATCGCGATCGCCACCTCGCTCTTCAGATTGTTCTGAGAGCTTCCGGTTGCCCGGCGCGTCGACTGCGTGCCGGCCTGATTGTCGCGGTCGATGTCGGGATAGACGAGCGACGCCTCGCGAGGCAATTTCGTCTCCGGACGCCGCGACCAGCGGATAGCCTCCGGCCGGTCCTCGTTGCCTTCATGGCCGGCCAGATCCTCATACGAGATGTAGCCGAGCGGCGCTGCCAGCCGAGACACGAAGCGGAGCGTGCCGTCCTCCTCGGCCGTATCGAAATTGTAGACGAGCCCGAGCTGCTCGAACACGCCGATGCCGGTCACGTCGGTACCGATTGCCAGCCCATCCAGAGGAAGCGCAGACAGACTCGAGGTCGAGATGGTGTTCGGGTCGATGCCGGCGCCCTCGCAGAGATCCAGCACGACCCGACTGACGGTGTCATTGTCGCGCGCTCGCACGAACACCTCGAAGTTCGGAGGTGAGTTGCCAAAGTCCTGAAGCTGCAGGTCGGTGATCACGATATAGGCAGAGCCGCGGTAAGCCGGCACGTTGCCCGCACCCTCGTAAGCCTCGATCGTCGGGTCGGGCATCTGCGTGAAGTCGCCGAGATAGATCTGGATATCCGACCAGAGGCCCCAGTCGGTAACCGGCGGTGTGGCATTGGCGTCGTAGACGGTCTTGCCGTTCATCATGATCCGGTCGATGCCGGCGATCTCTCCCTCGCCGATCAGCCAGGCGCCGGACATGCTGTACTGGTACTCGGTGACATCGGTCGCAGGTCCGCCCTTGCCACCTTGCCGGCTCTCGGTCTCGGTTTCGATCAGGCCAGTCGTCCAGATCAGCTTGCCGGCCGCTCGGTTTCGCGAGCCCCAGAAACGCGGAATGGCCTCGCCATATGCTGACGAGCTGACCGACAGGTCCGACAGCCGGGGCCCCTGCGCCTTCGCCGGAAAGAGCTGGTTGTCGATCATGGCGCCGATTGCGGAGCCGATCGCGCCGCCAATGGGCCCGCCAAAATACGAGCCGACGATCGTCAGGGTGGCCTGCGCCATTTACTTGCCCTTTCGCTCTTCCTCGATCGCGCGGTCGATCTGCTCTCTCAGATGCCGGATATCCTTGGCCATCTTCTCGAAGGCAATGGCCTTTCGTTCTTCGATCTCGACCATGCGCTTTTCAAAGTCCGTCATGTGGTCCTCCGCTATTTGGGAGCGCCGGGCCAATCCCAATAGGAGACGATCCGCGATTCCCATGTTTCGTTGACAATATGATGCACGCACTCACCGACTGTCGAGAGCGCATGGATCATCCGGACAGGCTGGCCTTCCTCGCGGTCAATGATGGCGAGATGCATCGGAGCTCGCTCGCGCCACTGGATCCAAGCGATGGCGCCATCGGGAACAGTCTCGAGCGTGACGTCCTCGAGCTTGACCAGGAACTCATTCATGGCCCTCGTCATCCTGCGCGGATTTGGGAGCCGGGCATAGCGTGCGTAAGGACGCCAGCGGTCGGCCGGAATGTGCAGGATGCTGAGTGCAGAGCCGACGCCCAGGATCAAGCCGACGCAATCGACGCCGGATCCTTTCACGCTCTGCTGGTGTCGGTAGGGAGTGCCGATCCAGGTCTGGGCCTGCAGGACGATATCACGCCTTTGCATTTGGGGTCTTCGTCATTTCGTCATTGCCCGGCACGTCCGGAAACCCGCCGAAGTTGACCTTGTTGTTGTACACGGTGCAGCCGCCCTCGAATGCCTTGTCGCAGCCCGGCCGAAGGTCGAACGTGTCGCCGGCCTCGATCGCCAGCGGGACAGGCGTCCAGAGCAGAACCTCATCTGAGCCCGACTGGAAGGTGACCTCCTTCACCTCGGAAACCAGCTCGTCATTGTTTCCGTAAGTCCAGAGCACCGTGCCGTTCTTCCATTGAAGACCGCCGTCACCGCTCGACAGGTTCGCCGTGAAGGAAATCCGGGAAGCGACAGACGTGACCGTGCCGGTGAGCTTCAGAGACTCGAGATCCACACCGCACTCTGTGGAACCGAAGATCCAGCGGCAACCAGGCTGGATCGGTGTCGTGACCGATTGCTGCTCGAGCCGGGCGCCCATGGTCAGGACAGACAGGTCGACGCCGTCCTCGCCGTGGCTGACTTCGCCAATCCACCCGGCCGCGATCCGCTTCGGCGTCAAACGGCCCTGACCCCAGTCATAGATCCAGACCTCGACAAAGGCGTCATCGAACAGGCCGCCAAACAGATCCTCCTCCGAGATCGAATCATCCGAGATGATACCTTTCAGGGCAACGTCGCCGATATCGCCGATCATCGCAGAAGCCTCAGCGGCCGTGTTCATGAGCGAGTCGCAGGACTTGTACGTCTGCTCGCGCCAGACAATGTCACGATCGTGGGACGTGAAATAGAAGCCCTGCCCGTCGCGCCTTTCGATCGACCACATCATGGCCCTCTGTGTGACGCAGGGAAGCCCGACAGCGAGCGTGCGGCGAAAGACCTGCGTTGCCCGCGTCGTCGCGCCCTGGTTGGCCATGACGCGCCTGAAAGCCTGCGTAGCGCGCACCTCGGCGTCGACGGACGCGAGCGTGCGGCGAACCACCTGTGTCGATCGCGTCTGCGTGCTGGCCGTGCTCGCGATCTCGCTCGAGATATCGTCCCAGAAAACGTTCGGCGTGGTTCCGGAGCCGATAGGATCCGCAGCAAGATAGATAATCGCATAGGCAGCCGTCGTCGGAACCGCCTCGGTCAGCGTGACCTCGCCCCATGTGGCAGTGCCGAACTCATCCTGATAGTCGGTCGCCGGCGTCCAGCTGATGGCGCCGAGCGAAACATCCGAGCTGTTAAAAAACTCGATGCCGATGCGGCCGGTGTCCTGATCGACGGTTGAATCCTTGGCAGCCCAGACCGTCACGGTCATGTCCGCAGAACCGCCGGAAATTGCGGTGAGTTCGGCCGTCGTGAAATCGCGCCGAAACTCATCGATCGACTCGGTGATGTTCCCGCCGGTCGCATAGCCGAAGCACGTCCCCGGAAGCTCTGCTGGGTAGTATTCGGTCGGAACCGTGAGGGTCGCTGACGTTGGGTCGTAGGGCGTGCTGCCCTTGATGATGCGGATCCCCGTGATCGCACAGTCCATCGGGTTCGTTTCGCTGCTCAGATTGCCGATGGCGAGATCCGCACCCGATGCGAACAACGACGTGGAATCTGTGACCGTGCCGACCCGAACTCCGTCTGCATAGGCAGACATCGTCGTCCCTTCGCGACAGACCACAATGTGATGGAAGTCGCTGTCCTGCGGCATGCCCGAAACGTTGGCGAACACCTGGCTCGAACTTGAGCCGTTGCTGGAAATGAAAAACGACCAGGCGCCAGACGACTCAGTTCGAAAGGCCCAAGACCGCGCGCTCGAAGTATCCCAGACAGCAAGAGGAAAATCATTGTCGGCGCTGTCATCGCGGCGCACAAAGAACTCGATCGAGAAGTCACCGGAGCCGAACTGGAACTCATCCGCTCGAGGCGTGACAAAAATGCCATCACCAAAGGCGCCGCCGATGTTGGCGACATAGTCCCCCATATCGGTGCTCAGCGCGATGATCGATGCGCCATCCCATTCATTGTGCTGGTGGCCATAGGCTGAATCGTCGATGCCATACTCGGGCGTGGTGTCGCCATCGACAGGCAGCTGGAACCTCGTCTGATAGACGGTGCCGGTTTCGATTTCGTCGGCCGGGTCGGGCGACGTCCGCGGCGTCATGCTCGAGGCGAAGAAGGTATCGCCGACGGTGACGCCAAGCCGCGACGGCCCAGAGGTGGAGGTCCACTGGTTCGGACGCTCTCCTACGACGCCGCCCATCTTCTCCAGAAGTGCCTCGGTGGCCATGACGGCTCCTCCTTAAGCGGTGCGCTCGAGGATCATCTCCACGGCGCCGGCGCGGCCCGTACTCCATGGCAGGCCGGTATCCGGATCCGTCTCGAAGGGAGACCCGTAGCCATTGTAGGTCTCGGTGAGCGCGTCGGTATCGCCCTCTTCCTCGACGCCATTCGACTCGGCCAGGACCGTGATCGATCCATCGCCAGCTGCTGTCTTCCGGCCGATGTAGAAAAGCTCCACGCAGGCCACGCCGGTATATTCAGGCGGCAGCGTCGGAAAGCCAAACGACACGCGGTCGTAGACATCGGCACCCTCGACATAGGTGGTGTCGCCATCCTGCGGGATATCATCGACGGCCTCGTAAAGGTCGCCCGAGATGTTGGAGGTCCAGTCGGCAAACGCACCGTCGGCATCGACCACATCCTCGACCACCGCATGATCGCCGATGAAGTCATTGAGGTAGGTGCCGGTGTCGTCGAGCAGGAAGAAATCGTCAACATTGAAAAACTGGCTCGAGCCGGCCGAACGGTGACCGATATCCCACTGGCTGGTTGTCGCAAGGCCGGTGGCCTGCGTATTGATGCCGGAAAGGTTCAGCACGGTGACGCCGTTCACCCGAACCTCGACAGATCCCGTCGAGCCATTGATGGTCACCTTGCTCTCGATGAAGTAGTAGGCGCCGGCGCCGATCACGAGATCGGCAGACGTGCCCAGGAGGGTGCCGTCCCAGTCCCCACGCATCGCTCGAATGGCACCCGTCGACGTCGTGCCGATGGTGACCTGCGGAGAATTCGCGGCATCCTTGAAGCGCCAGAACTGCAGCATGTCACCTGCCGGCACGCTGTCCGTCCGATAGGCGAAGCAGGAGATCACGGTGGTCTTCGCCGCACCATAGGCGATCCGCGCAAAATCGTTCTGAGCGAATCGGAGACAGTAGGTTCCGGTTCGCGGGTTCGATGTGGTCAGCGAGCCATTGCAGGCTGACCATTGGGAGACGAGCATGTTCGCAACATCGCCACCATAGGTGTCTAAACCATCAGACCTCAGATACATGGACGCACCTCCTTGAAGACGAGATCGGCCGTCTCCGACGCGCCGAATGCCTTGACGATCTTCTCATAGGAGTCGTCGGCTTCGAAGCGACACTCCACATCGAAGTAGAAACCAGCCGTCAGGATGAGTCCACTGTTCGGCGCCGGATCGAACGTGACGATGCCGCCGTCGCGTGAAACGCTGGCTGTGTAGGGACCGCCATTGATCGGCGCAACGTCGCCCGGCGCATCGCCATTGATGCCAATCAGCACCGACGCCACAACCGGCCGACGGATGGTCCGGAGATACTCCTGGCTGCCGAAAAGATACGACTTGTAAAGCTGGAACTCGGTCGTACTGCCGTCACCGATTCCCAGATCCTGATCGACCCTCGAAAGCGCCGGCTCGGTGTTCGCCCTCGCGATCGGCACAGAGGCGAAATCGACCGGATCCCGAAACGGGAAAGTGTAGAGCGGCCCCCTCAAGGCCATCCACATGTTGTGGACCTCCTCCATCACCTCAAGGCAGTTGATCGCCGCCGGCGCGACGTAATGGTGCAGCGGGTCGTACCAGTTCTGGGTCCGCCGCTCAGAGCCCGAGGAAACGGCCGTGATGGTGGTCGACCATTTCGGCATCGCCCTGAACTGAAACTTGGTCAGTGTGCGCGGTGGATACTCATCGATGAAGCCGCTCATTATGTCATCCCCAGTGAACGCTTGGCCTGCCGAGCGATCTGCCGCTCCGAGTTGCGGAAGCCTGCGAGATCCGGTGTCTGGATATTCTGCACGACAGTCATACTCGAACCGCCGAGCCCAGGCGAGATGGTCAGATCGCGGTTGCCGGCATAGGCGACCTCGGGTCCATCCTCGCCGACAATCCCCCACTGGCCCGGGTTCAGGGTGCCGCCATCCGCGAAGAAACCGCCGAAGCCGCCCTTTGCAAAGTTCATGATTGCGCCAGCGCCCTGAGAGAGCATGTCGTTGATGCCGGGTTGCACAAGCGCCTGCGTCGCCATCCGGCCAAGGTTCCGAGCCAGGCTGCCAAGATCGAACTCCCACGTCGTCAGCATGTCGGTGAGCGCGCCGGAGATTTCATCGACCATCGATGTGTAGAGATCCTGCAAACGCTCGGCCGCTTCGATCTGGGCGCCGGTCGTGTTCTGGACTTCGTCGAACAGCTGGGCCTCCAGAGAGAGCAGCGTTTCGAGACGCATGACCTCGGCAGTGTCGCCGGCGGCTTTCGCGGCGTCGAGCTGGATCTGATACTGGATCTGCTGAAGGATCGAATCGTTGCGCATCTGGGCGAGCCGCCGCTCATTGTCGGCAACTTCCTTTATGCGGTCGGTCATGAAGCCGCCGTCGCCCCGCGCCCGGCGGAGATCCTCGATCGCGGTCTGAGTGTCGCCGGCAGCCCGAGCAGCCTGAATGTCGCGCAGTTTCTCCTGAGCCTCGACCTGAGCCCGCGCCGCATTGGTCGCGTCTTCATAGGCGATGCCCAGCCGGCCGAGCATGCTCTCGAGCATCTCGAGGGACGCCGCAGCCTCGGGCGACTGGTCGGCCAGTTCGCGGTTCCGGTCGATCAGCTCGGTGATCCGGTCACGCAAGGCAGCGTACTGAGCGTCTACCCGACCGAGAGTCGACTCGAGCTGGGTAGCCTGCCCACCGCCGAACCGATCGATTGCGGCGCCGATGGCATTGACGTCGCCGGCAAAGGCTCGTGCCTCGGCCGACAGATCCGCATCGGCCAGTGCCTGCTCGGCCTCGACCAGCTTCATGATTTCGGGAGGAACCTCGCCGGCGTAATTCGCGAACGCTTCGAAACCGCCGGCTGCCTCCAGAGCCTTCTCGGCCAGGGCAGCAGCGGCGTCGCCCGCATCGATGCCGGCGTCCTTCGCGGTCTTCAGATCCTTGTTGAATTCCTCGATGGCGGTTTGCACCGGGTAGATCGACGAACGCAGGGTATCGAGCGACGTCTCCGTGTCGTCGAAATTCAGCGTATCGGTACCGAAGCCGTCTTCGGTCTCCTGAGAGAGCCGCTCGGTTTCCTCGACCAGCTCCTGCAGCCGTTTCTGGCGGGCCTCCTCCTCGCGTTTGGCGCGGGCCTCATTGCCCTTGCGGATGGCCTCGGCCTTCAGCTGCTCGTGCTCGATTTTCTTCAGCGCCTCCTCGACCTCGGCAGAGCCATACTTCATCTTGGCGAGCCAGATGCCGAGTTCGCGGCCGCGCGCGGCGAAGAACTTCTGATAGGCGCCATCCTTCGACAGGAAGATGTCGGACGCGCCGGCGACAACGCCGAGCGCCAGACCAAACCGCGCGAACTTCTGTGCAGCCCCGGCCGCAGAATTGCCGACGCCGAAGAGGCCAGCGGCCAGAGGCCCGAGGATCCGCAGCAGCAGACCGCCGCCCTTGAAGACAGCACCGAACGCGAGCGTGAGCGGCCCGAGCGCCGCAGCCAGGCCGGCGACAACGGTGATGGTGCGCATCAGCGCCGGATCCATCTGGGCCAGTGTGGTGATGACCTCCGTCGCACCCTTCACCATGCCGGTCATGAACTCGAGAAAGCCGGACTCGGCGATAGCAATGGCCAGTCCGGAGAGCGCCGAAACCAGCAACTTCATCTGGCCGTTGAAACCCTTCAGACGAGCCGCTGCCTGATCGGCTGCCTTGACCTTGTCGATCTCGCCGACAAGACGATCGATGCCGTCGGAGCCCTCGTTCATCAGAGCCAGCGCCGTGCGCATGGCATCGCGGCCGAACAGGATGGTCATGGTCTCCTGCAGATCCTTGCCGCGGAGATTGCCGAGCTTGTCCTGAAGTTCCTGAGCGACCGCGCCCATCGATTTCATCTGGCCGTTGGTGTCGAAGAACTCGAGGCCCAGATCCTTGATCAGCTGCTTTGCACGTTCGCTCTCCGGAGCAAGCCGGGTGAGGAATGCCTTGAAGCTGGTACCGGCGTCGGAGCCTGAGGCGAACACGCTCGAGGTGCCGGCAATGACAGCATTGAACTCCTTGAAGTCCACGCCGAGCGCGCCGGCGACACCGCCGGCCTGTGCCAGGGCAAGCCGATAATCATCGATGCCAAACTTCGAATTAAAGAGGGTGCCGGTGATGCTGTCGACAACGCCCCCCAGTTCCCCGGCGCGCTTGTTGAACTGAAGCATGGCGTCGGTCGCAATATCGGCTGCCGATTTGAGATCGGTGTCGGTGGCAGCGGCCAGCAGAAGCGAAGACTCGGTCGCGCCGCCGAGAATGTCCGTTGTGCGCAGACCGTTCTTCGCCAGGGTCTCCATGGCGCCTGCGGCCTCGGTACCCATGAACTGTGTGGTGGCGCCGAGTTCCTTCGCCAGATCGCGCATCTGCGTGAACTGGTCCATCGGCGCCATGGTCGCCGCCTGAACCCGGTTCATGCCGGCCTCGAAATCTCCGGAGACTTTCAGGACAGCGCCACCGGCTGCGAGCACAGGCAGCGTGATGTTCGTCGCCATCCCCTGACCGACACGCTGCATGCGCTTGCCGAGCTGCTCGGCCTTCTTTCCAAAGCCGTCGAGAACAGCTGCAGCCTTGCCGAAATCGGAACGGAACTGAGCCCAGTTTGCAGAGAGGTCCGCGCGGAGAGCGCCGATGATGGCAGCCATGGGGAATCAGTCCTCCGGAGGTTTGGCGTCCCCCTTCTTACGATAATTCACCTTTGCGCCCAATCGGGTGAAGGTGGAAATGAGCGCGCGGCGCATTTCGCCGGGGTTCATCGGCTTCGGAGGATCGATGCGATTCAGGATCTGAACCAGGGGCTTGAGACGCTTCTGGCGGTGGAACGCCGCCGTCGACCATGCGAGGATCGCGAACCTCTTGGCCTCACGTTTCGAGTACATGTTGAAGCCGCGGAAACACGCATAGATCTCGCGCGGCGTCATCCAGTACAGTTCTTCAGGTTTGATGCCGATCGAGAAAGCGTGGGCCAGCAGGTCGTCGAGGCTCAGCTCTTCGTCGGCTTCTGCTTTTTTCCGGCACCGCCCTCCTTCGCCGGCGGCATGGAGGCAGACAGCAGCTGCTTCATGGCGTCGTTGAAGTCGTCCTGCTCGGCGTCGTCCAGGAGCTCGACGACGTCATCATGATCCATATCAGGATGGTGCGAGCGGAGGGCTGCCCAGAGCACGTCGACAACATGCTCGGTCTCGAGGGCATTCAGGCGCGCCGTGACGTCGGCGTCCTTTTCGAGACCCCAGCGGTCCTTCAGAGCCAGCTGGGCCTTGAGTGAGAAGCGGAGGGTGAAATCCTGCCCCGCGATGGAGAATGGAACGTCAGCCGAGTTCTTGTGCGCCATGAGCGACCCCTTTGCTAGGCCGCCGTGGTGATATCCAACGCGACGCGGCCAGAGACTTTGATCTCGCCGGTGAAGGCCATCAGGTCGTCCATCGGGATCTCGAAAGACGAACCGGAGAGCACGCCGGCGAAATCGACGCTTACCTCATCTTCGCCAGGACAGGAAGGCGTAACGATGCGCCAGTTGCCCGACGACTCACACGACTCCTTGTCGAATTCGGCCATGAGACCGCCTTCGTCCTGGTTCTGCGTCGGATCGAGCGGAAGCCAGTTCGCGTCGAAGGACACCGAACCGCCGTCGACCAGACCCCCGATGAAGCGACGGAACTGGTCCGCCTGCAGCATGTCGGTCGTGTCGTGGGTGTCCCGAGAGATATCGGGGCCACTGATCGACTTGATGCCGAGGATGGAGACGAAATTTTCAGGGCTCGCTCCGTCACCCTTTTGGAGTAGGGCTCCAAAACCCGTGCGTGGTGTTCCGACCATTGATCAGATTCCTCTGTTCCAGACATAAAACTCCAGCATGCGCCGGCGTAGGTGACGCGGGCCTGCCTGCTCAAACTCGTTCGCCGGCCGATCCATGTCGGAGATCACCATACACGAATCGATCTCACATGTGGAAGAGTCAGGCGAAACGCCATCCTGCGGAAAGCCGGAAAGCGCCCGGCGCACTGCCAGTCTCAAGTCCATGAGATCGCCATAGCCAGAGTCGGAATACAGGTCGATCTGCACCCGGGCCTGCTCGATGCCGGCGTCTCCCTGAAAGTCGTACTCGCCCGGCGCACCCACCTTCATGATCACGCCGAGCGGGAACAGCGGCGCGTCCGGCATCTGCATCGGGTACCAGCGGTCCCCGGTGATGGCGAACACGTCAGGCGCCTCGAGCAGCAGGGTGCGGAGAGTGGTCACGACGTCGCTCATTTGATGCCCGCCTTCTTCATCTGCCGCTTCCGAGCGCGCTCGGCCGTCTTTCGCAGTTCGTCGGCCAGATCGTCAACGAAACCAGAGGCCAGCTGATGCTTGCCCTGTTCCCATGCCGGCCTCATGAACGGCTGCGGTGAGACGGCGCCGGTGTAGCGACCCGTCGTTTTCTGGTAGCGCGGGCCGGTGCCGAACTCGACCAGGACGGCCGGACCTTTCGGCGCCGCACCGATAAACATCTGAACCTCGGACTTTGCGCGGGTCGAGCCGTACCTTCCCTGACGGCGCTGCCGGCGAGAGAGCCGGGTCGTCACCGCGATCTTGTCGGCCATGTGTGGACCGCCCTCGTCCGAGCGAGGTGCCAGAGCCTTCGCCTTCGCGACGATCGGCTTCGCGCCTCGCTTGAAAGACCGTTTGACCGTGTTCTTGATCAGCCGGTCTGGGCGCGAGTTTTCTTTCGCGATGTCCTCGAATTCCTCGATCAGCTCGCGGGCGCCTTTCAGGTCCATGCGCAGAAGAGAGTTGCGTTTAGCCACTGGACGCCTCCGGTGCCATGGTGCCGCGCTGGTCCGGCGTTGTCGCCGTCCGCACGACAATTTCCTCCTGGCGCCCCTGCCCCTCGACGATGGACAGGATCTGGTAGACGCGGCCCTTGTAACGGATCCGGTGAGTCTCAGGCGCAATCGAGAGAGCCTTGGTGCCGTAGCGCAGTATCCAGTTCACCTGGCTGCGGTGAAGCACAGCCTGCTCGGCCATGGCCTCCTGGCCCAGAACGGACGTCGGGCGCGGGACCAGGCGGTGAGCGAACAGCTTGAAGCCGAACGTCCAGTTGTTGATCAGGTCGCCGGACTCGTCCCTGCTCGGTGTAGAGATCTCGATGGTGATGCGGCGATCGAACTTCCCGCTGCGCGGCTTAGCCATAGTGCTCTCGAATCCAGGCGTGACGAACCTGCATGTCCTTATGCCACGGATCATGCTTGCCGTGAAAGAACACGATTCGCGCGCTGCCCGGCAGAGAGCCGCCCATGCGTATATCGTTTCGGAATGAGAAGACGCCGTCGCGCTTCGTCCATTTCGGCACGTCCTTGCCGAATTTGTAGGCAAACCAGCCCTGATCGGATCCATAGAAGCCGGCGCGCTTGGCGAGCCGCGGAGAGCGGTCTGGATCGAAGTCCTCCCAGATCTCTGGGTGGGCCCCGGTCCGGAGCATCCACAGCGAGCCATTTACCGGATTGGCTGAGACGGTGCCCCAGATCCTGAAGTCCTCGCGGCCGCGAAACAGCGGCGTGATGTCCCCGCAGATCACCGCGTCGAGATCCAGAGACACGATCCGCTCGCCGAGCCAGTCACCAGCGTTCCGCGCGAACACCTTCAGCCGGCGATAGCACGACGGGTTACGAGGGCTCGAGGGATTGGGGATGTGAGAGAAATCATCCCAGAGCTCGTACACCTCGACCCAGGGGCATGTGATGCCGGACGGGTCGTCGGTGACGCAAACGAATCGGTGCGGCGCGTGATAGTGCCGTCGCACCATTCGGGCCAGCGCATCGACATGCCACCCCTCGAACTTGGAGCGATAGTCGGACGCCGGGCGCCACTTCCAGCATACGAAGGTGATCAAACCTCAACCCCAGAATTTGCTCAGCCATGGAGCTCGCTTGTGCAGATCCCGATCGGCCGGGTCTCTCTTGCCGTGGAAAGACACGATTCGCGCGTCGGATGGAGGCTCTGCAATCGACAGATCCACTGGATCCTCGAGCAGCCGTGCGGAGTAGATGCCATCCTCTTCGGTCCAGAGGCGTGGCTTCGCGGAAGCCATGTAGTACGAGATGACCGCCTGCTCGGTTCCGGTCCAGCCGGCATAGCGCGCGTTTCGCATCACCCATGCCGGATCCTTCATGAACCGCTTCCAGAGCAGCTGGCAGTTGGGCCACCGCTGCAACATCACCGACGGATTGAGCGCGTAGCCGTGCTTGCCCACCGAGTCCGATTTCCAGATGGCGAAGTCCGCGCGCTCTGACAGGAAGGGCGCCAGATCCCCGCAGACGATCATGTCGACGTCGAGCGTCAAGGTCCGGTCGCCGATCAGCTTCATGGCTGCCTCGGAGAACGTCCACATGCGGATCGCCTCGCGCTCGAGCCCCGGCCGTCGTTCCGGCATGGGGACACAATGCCAGCCCTCGATCCTCTTTCGATCGGTGACGCAGACCAGGCGATGCTCGTGGGTCGTGTGAGCGCGGATCTGTTCGCCGAGACGGATCACGTGCTCAGGGGAGTACTTCTCGCCCCAGAGCCACGTCACGATAGCCGGGGCGGTCAAAGCTCGGCCTCATGGTAGGGCATCGTCATGGTGACGACGTCGGGCCTACCCTCGCGCTTTTTCCATTTCGCGATTTCCTCGCGGAACTTCGGACGCCGGCCTTCCTTCCGTTTCACGTCTCGAGTGGAGGCGTCCGGAACGAGGTCGCGCCAGAGCCGCCGGATGTATCCGTCGCCCGGCAGAAGCTCCATGCGAGCGCGCTCCTGCAGCCTGTGACGGAAAAGGCCATCGGTGCCGTAGTGCCCGCAATAGTCCTCGTCGTAGCCGCCGGCAGCCCAATAGAGCTTTTTCAGCATGACGAACGTGTTCGGGTGGGACTTCCGCCGGCCGCGATCATCGAGCGTCCACTCGTCTGAATCGAATTCCTTTCGGTTCACGTAGAAGAACCGTGTGGAGCGCGCCGGCGCATCGACCGCGTCCAGGATCAGCTGGGCGGTCACCATGTGATCCATGTCGGTCAGCAGCAGCAGACGGCAGACGGCCTCGAACGCGCCGATGTTCCGGGCAGCATGCTGGTACCAGAGACGGTCTTCCTCGACCTCGAAGATGCGCAGCTTCGGCAGACCGTCGGGGCGCGGCACGTCGACCGCCTTCTCTTCCGGAGATCCGTCATCGACGATGATCACCTCGAAAAGAGCTTTGACCTCATCGGGGAAACCCGCCCATGTCTCATAGTGCATCGAGAGCATGGTCGGGTTTTTGTAGTAGGGCATGATCAGCGAGAGCCGCGGCTTGCCCGAGCGGATGGTATCGTGCGTGATCATATCAGAATGATGTCCTTCGCGACTTTCGCGGCCAGCTCGTAGCCGAACTCCTCATCCAGCCAGGCGACCATGTCTTCCTCTGATCCGTGGCCCAGCTTCTCGCCATGGCCCCGATGCTCGAGCTGCAGCACAGGTTTGCATTTCCTGAGCGTTTCAGTCGCGCCACGCAGCGCCGGCCACTCCCAGCCCTCTACATCCAGCACGAGCAGATCGAGAGCCTCCAGCCCGAGGGAATCGATGGTGATGGCAGGGATGGACCCGGGCCCGATCAGATTATGGGCGCCGATGTTGTTGTTGTGGTAATTGAGCGCGACGGGCCCCGGCTCCTCATCGAGCGCCGCCTGCATCTTGAAGATGTTCGGATGCGGGCAATTGTACGACAGGCAGAAGAAGTTCATGCCGTCCGGCTCGAAGGTGTAGATCGCATCGAACTTGTCGGCCAACCAGCGAGCCCAGACTCCGCAGTTGCCGCCTGCCTGAATGACCTGCCGGGTCTGATCGCAGAACTTGATGGCCTCGGCCATATCCGGAGCGTGCTTGGTGTAGCGCTCCTGGTATTTGGCAGCGTGAGACGGCCAGAGGAAGCCGTTCACCTTTTCGAGATCCTTGCGCGTCCATTCACGCTGCCAGTCCTTCTGGGCCTTCGCCATAGAGTGTCTCCTTACCAATAGACGAGATAGGAACCGAGCAGGGAGCCGGCGGTCAGTTCGACTTCCGCTGCCTTGTCGGCGCTCATAAGATCGCGATGCTCGAAGAAGTGTCCGGTCATCATCGTGAACAGGGTTTTGAGATCCGGCGGCATGGGATGCTCGCCCGTGCCGCTGCCGCTGTCGAGTTCCGAATCATAGCCGGCGGTGAAGCGCAGCCTGATCGAATCGGTCAGCTCGAAAACATCCGGCCGATTGAAGTCCTCGAGCAGCATGAGGGAAAAGTCGGTCTCGTTCGAAACGGCCCAGTAGTCGGAAGCATCGACCTCCTGCCAGACCTGATCCTCATCGAGATACTCGAGCGCGACGATTTCGCGGAGCGGGGCTCTCTTCACGCCGATCTTGCCCATCCACCATTGATCCAGCCGGAGCTCGTAGGTGGACTGGACCAGGACGCGAGCAGTGCGGCGCTCAATGAACTCAGCGGCCGAGCGCGCCAGCCGGGTGATAGTCTCCTCGAAATCGTCGTCGTCGATGGCGAGATCGAGCATCACATCGCTGATCGGGACCGGCAACTCTCCATCAATCGAGGTCTTGCGCAGCCGGCCGACGTCGACGCGACGCCCGGACCCGGTGCGGATCGTCACCGCATTGTGAATGAAGTTCGATCCGTCCTGAAACGAGATGTCGCTCATGTTTCCTCCATCGCCGGCGCCGGCAGCTTCAGCGCGTCCAGTATGGGCATTCGAGGGTAGGCCGCAAGCCGGGAGTGCGGAGCGCAGTTGATGACCTCTATGCCGAGCTTCTCAAAGATCGGAGCCTGACGATCGAGGATGCCGCGCCATTTGTCGACAGACGCCTGCCGCGGATTGGAAAGCGGTGGCTGATGCCGGCCATGGAAGTGGACGCCTTTCTCGATCGAGTAGTCGAGCCCAAGCAGCAGGATGCGTGACGCGCCGAACTGGACGGCCAGGTTCACCGCCTGAAAGCCGCCGTTGCTGCCCCAGCCGATGGACCCGAACTCTTCGGTCAGGATCTCGTCGACCCGAGGAACAGACCGAACCCGGCGCAGGTTCGGATATTCCTTCACGATCTCGCGGGACTGCGTCAGTCCAAAGTGTCCTCGGGCGCTGACTTCTTGCCCGTAGATGCGCCACCATCGGGCGTCGCATCCGTAGACGACGTCTGGCCTTTGGAGGAGTCGGTAGGCGTTGTTGACGCAGATCCACCGGACCTCTGGCCCCGCTTCTTCTTCTGCCCGCCGGAAGTCGACCCGCTTGTTTGACGGCCCGCCCCCGACGACGACGCAGACTGACCCTGGCCAGTGCGGGAACCAGTCTGGGCGCCCTTCACTTTTTTCGGAGCTGCCGGCGTCGGATCGTTTCCCGACGCCTTCGACTTTTTTGTTGAAGCAGGCTTCTTCTTCGTGGCCACGGTCTGGCCCGACGACTTCGCCGGCTCCTTCTGGGTTCGCTTCGTCGGCTCCACCTTGGTCTTGCGGCCGGGAGGCGATGCAGGGCGTTTTGAGCCGGGTGCGGCGCGGCGCGTCGGCTCGTCGATGCGTTTCGCCAGATTGACGCCAATGAGCTGCTTGCCGCGCTCAGTCGTGAGGATGTCGGCCTCATCGAAACCGGCCGGCGCCTCCTTGGGGTTGCCGGCGAAAAACACGCGCCCGGCCTTCACGCGCTTACCTTCCTGACCGCTGTAGGTCTTGGTGATCTTGATCAGCATGAGATGCTCCTCGGAGTGAAAAAGGCGACGCCCTTGTGGAGCGCCGCCTCTCTGCATAGACGAATTTCGTTATCGAGTCAGCCTTAGCCGCCCGACACGATATCGTTGAAGTCGCCGTAGATCATCGCCTCGGGACGGAACACCGCCAGAGCAAGACGTTCCTCGCCCCGGATCGTGACCATGTTCTTGATGAAGTTGTCACGGTCCTCACGGGAGACGTCGACCCGCGCCTGCATGCGGTCGAAGATCGAAGCCGACATGCGGAAGTTGCCGACCAGGAACTCGCCGCTCTCGAGGGCGGTCGAGGTGACGACGGGCAGGCCCCAGAGACGGCCAGCGGCCATCTGCATCGGGTTGGCCCAGACGTAAGCACCATCGGTCGTCTTGGTGAGCTCAATCGACTCCCAGTCGTCCGGGTGCATGACAATCGCATCGGCCATGTACTCGGCGATGCGAACCTGAGTGAGAGCCCGGCGGATGATGTCGATACGGGTGTCGCCGACCTGCGTGCGGTTCGTATCGTAATCGGTCGCCTGCGGAATGAGGCCCAGGAGGTTCTGGCCGGTGCCGTCACCGGACAGAATCTGGTCCTCTTCCTCGAGCATGAGACCATAGCGCAGACGCTGGTCGATGTAGCCCATGAGCATGGGAACGTCGGCAAGCACCTGCTCAGAGGCCATGATCCAGTGAGCCAGGGTGCGGACAGGCGCCGTCTCCAGCTCGAACTTGATATCCGACTCAGGCTTCTGGGCGCCCTCGGCCACGGCCGCAGCCGCGTTCGTGAAGCCCTGCTCTCGAACGTACTCGATCGAGTTCGAGGTGGTGCCCATGATGGACAAGAGCTGCCGGACGAACATCGGCCGGTCTGGCTGAGCGATGACGCCGGGTACGCGGGTCGGCTCAATGAGATCGCCGGCGTCGCCAGTGCCGGTGGTGGCCTCGGTGATCGCCTTGAACTCCATGGAGGCTTTGTCGCGCTCCTTGGCAGACATGGCTTTCCAGGCGTCGCCCTCGGAGAACTGCTGGCCGATGGACTTCGCAGCACGGGTCTTCTTGTCGATAGACTCGCGGATGTTCGCCAGTTCCTGCTCGAGTTCACCATGCTTCTCGAGAGCCTCCTTCGCAGATGTGGTAACGCCCTCGAGCGCCTCCTTGACCTCGGCAGAGAGTTCGCCGTTGGCCTTCATCTGTTCGTCGGCTTTCTTGATCCACGACTCGAATTTCTCGTGCGCGGATTCCATGACCTCCTTCTGGGTCTTCAGACTTTTGCGGACGTCAGCGAGGTCCGCAGTGTCCTTGCGACCGAAGCGGTCGTCGTCGGACATGGCCGGCGACGCGAGAGCGTAGGCGCCGGCGGAGATAGCACGATCGGCCATCAATTTCTTCGGATACATTGGAGTTGCTCCAGTTAGATGTTCAGTCCACGCGGTGGCTCATTCCACCCGTGATCAGAATCGTCGCCGAGATCGGATGACTGGCTGAGCCAGGTCTTGTAGCCGGTGTCGATGACGCCGCGAGCCTCCGCCTTCGAAAGCCCGCAATGTTCCCGCAGAGCAAACTCCATTTGCCTGACGGTCAGCGGCTCACCGTGCGCCACACGGCGCCGCAACTCGAGAGACGTCTTCTTGACCGTGTCAATCTGCGCCTCGCGATTCGCCGGGAAAGTTACCAGAGAACCCTCCCGCAAATCAATCTCGTCGAGATAGAGGATCCCCTCCTCCTCGTCCATCGACCACTTGTTCACGTAGTAGCCGATCGACAGGCCCGACAGGGAGCCGGCCTTCACATGTGCCCAGGCCCGCTGCTCGAGCGGCCCGGCATCGACAAGGATCTGACCATCGGCCCAGAGGCCGGTGTCGTCTTCCTTCAGGTCGTTCCAGACGCCGATTGGCTCGAAGCTCGAGTGCTGCCAGAGTAGCGGCATGACCGAACCCTCGGCCTTCCAGTTCTTGATGGTCTCGGTGAACGCACCCGGGCGCACGATCTCGCCATAGAAGTCGACGTTGTTGAAGATCGACAGGTAGCCCGAGAACCGGCCGTTATCGCCGAGTTCGGCGCGCTTGATGCGCATCGGGGAAAGGGATCGGTCGAGCGCCTGCGTCGGTGGCAGGACTGCCGTCTCGGCGTCCTTCCGGCCGAAGCGCTCAGTGAGTTGTCGTGCCAGATGCTGGTCCATTGGTCTCTCCCGGCAGGGGCATCAGCCAGTTCTGCAGCATGCTCCTGACTTGCGAATCGCTTCCCGTGTTTTCGCCCAATTGGTCGAGCGGGACAAGGTTAACCTGTGCGAGCACTTCATCGCCGCCCGGCACAGAAGGACGGTCCTGAAGCTGCCGCGCCTCGTTCGGCGAGAGCAGCGAGTTCTGGACGGCCTTGGAAAGAACCTCGATGCGCGTGGTCGAGTTCACGGCCAGGAGCGCGTCCGGATTGTACCGCATGTAGACGCCAGTCGATCGCTCGCGCGTGGTCAGGAGCGACTTCGAAACACGCTGCTGGTTGCGAACAAGCCGCTGCCGCAGGCCCAGCGTCATCCAGGACTGGACAATGGAGTCGACGCCCGAGCCCCACATGGTCTGCCCTTCAACGGCATGGCCCAGGAGGATCGGAGGCATGTCGAACCACCGTCCGATTTCCTCGATCTCGAACCGGCGGGTCATCAGCAGCTCGGCATCGATGGGGTTCACGCCGACCTTGTTGAAAGACATGCCGCCCTCGAGCAGCATGACGCCGCCGGCATTCTGGCCACCCATGTACTGCTGGATGATGTCCTCGAGCCTCTTGCGCTCGTCCGGATTGTTGATGACGCGCTGGGTCTCGACAAAGCCCGAGACGCGGAGACCCTTCTTGAAAACCTCCTGCGCCGCATTCTCGGCATTGAGAGCCAGGCCAAGCGAGCGACCGCCCTGAGCGACGGGCGACATGCCTCGGTCACCGCCGAGAGAGAAGCCGCGGATGTGCAGCACGTCGTCGGGACCGTAGTCCTTCGGAGGGTTGCCGTTTTCCGAAATACGATAAACGAGCGAGTTCGAGACGTTTCGATCGAGGGTGCAGACCGGCGGACGCGGGTCGATCATGCGCAGCGCCACAACGCGCCCGGCCCCGTTCTTCTCCTTGATCGCGATGGCATCGCCAGTCAGCTCGAGCGAGCCCTGCATGCCCGACCAGAAATCCATCGGCGTCTGTTCGGCGTTGGGGCTCTCGAGCAGCACGCGAGACGAATCGGTGTCCTCGACGCGCTCGGGACCGTTGTCGGTCCAGCGGTACATGTGGGCGGGCAGCGAGCCGACAGTCTCGGAATAACGCTTCACTGCAGACCAGACCGCCGAGAGTTGCATCGCCTGCTCGGCCGAACTCACGCCTTTGCCGGATCCTCCGAGGGAACCGATGTAGTTCCAGACCGGCGCCGAGCGCAGCGTGAAGGCCGATGCCAGTCTCCGGATGTAGCTTTTGCGTTGCCGCTTTGCGGGAACGGCCAGGGAGGAACGTGATGCGATGGCGCGCTGGGAAAGTTTCATCGGACGATCACCGGGTTGTTGAGGAAGGCACTCAGATCTGTCGCAGGCCAGATAGCATCCTCAGCGCCGACGGCCATGGCCAGGGATACAATACCGTCGATTCGGGAAAGAGCCTTAGACTTGTCGAACATGCGGTTGCCGGTGCCGGCGGGATCTTCGCGCAACACGACGTTCGCAACCTGGTCGCGGGTGACGGCAGATGGCTGCACTCGGATCTTGTCCTCCAGCACGCGGCCCTCCAGACCGAAAACGGATGAGGGCATCCATAACGGATTTTTGAAGTCCTCGCCATTCTCGTCCTTGATCGGCATGCCATCGGGGTAGCGCAAGGTGCCGCCCCGGCGGAAGCCCTGCGGGTGTTCCACCCAGGGTGCGAAGACGCCGCGCTCTACCATTTCAGCCTCGAGCGCCTTGTGAGCGTAGCGGTCGAACGCTACCCGGCGGACATTGAACTGCTGCTGCACCTCGGTGATCCGACGGCCAATGAACTCCTTCCGGATGACGGGCCCCGGCATCGCATGGATCAGACCCTCGCGGATCCACTGAATGTACGGTTTGTCGTCCTTGCTCTCGCGCCGGCGGAGATCCTCGAGCGTGTGGCCGATCGGCATGAAGTACTCGATCCAGCAAAGGCGCTGGTCGCCCTCGGGAAAACAGAAGGCGAGCGCGGCCATGTCGGTGACATAGGCGAGGTCGAGCCCGAGAGATACATCCGCGCCGGCGAAAGCCTCGGCGAAATCAGGCGCCATGAAGCCACCGCCGAACAGGCCGTCGCTCGGCTTCACGAACTCGCCAAAGTCCTCCTCGATCGACACCCAGGCGTCGCGGGTCATCCAGCCAATGTCGGCATCGGTCCACTGGCAGAAGTTGAGCCGGCGCACGACGTTCTCGCGGCCGGGGATTTGCCGGGCAGCGAGCACCTGCGTGCGGAGATACTTTTCGGTGATAGTGACGTTGAGACCCGGGTTCGTCTTTGGCCAGCAGGACTCGTCCTCGAGCGGATCGTCCTCGGGATCCAGCGCCATGATGTAGAAAAACTGGTGATCGCCGATGGCGTCACCCTGCAGGACAGCCCGGCCGTTCTTGTGCCACTCGTAGCAGACCGACGTCCGGTCGCTTCCGGAGTTGGTGATGATGAACAGCAGGGGCTGCCGGCGCCCCTTCGTGTGCCCGAACATGTCGACGGTATAGCGGTCCTTATGCTCGTGGAGCTCGTCGATCAAACCGCAGTGAGGGCGGATCCCTGACTTCTTCTTGTCGCCGGACAGCGGCCGAAAGAAGCTGCCGGACTTGCGGTGCTTCAACATCCACACCGGGTTTTTGCCGATCTCGATCACCCGCTTGTTCAGCGTCGGAGACGACTGCTTCATGGCGACGGCATCCTGAAACAGGATCATCGCCTGATCCTTTTTCGAGGCGCCGGAGTAGACCTCGGCCTTCGGTTCGTCGTCGGCCAGCATCATGTACAGGCCGATGCCGGCAGCGAATGGAGACTTGCCGCAGCCCTTCGCGCCCTCGATGTAGACCTCGGTGAACAGCCGGTATCCGGTCACCGAATCGCGCCAGCCATTGATCGAGCCGGCACAAAACACCTGCCAGTCGAGCAGATAGAACGGCACCTCCTCCCCGGCTTCCTCGACCTTCAGCATGTCCGGAAAGAAATCGATCAGGCGCTGGGCGGCATCCACGTCGAAATGGAACCGGCCGGTATCGTCGGCCAGCATGTCCATGTGCCGCTGACAGGCGAGCCGAACCCAGGGGCCGGCCATGATCTCGCCGGCCAGTACCAGTTCGGCATAGCGCGTCGTGGGATCAGAGGCCGTACTTTCCTGCAAGCGGATCCGTCTCCTTCTGAGTGCCGGCCAGGCGCGCACGCGCACTCGGGGTCATGCCGAACTCGGCCGCGATCCGATGCATGTTCTTCAACGCGGTCGAGGCAATGCCGACCAGCGGATTGTTCACAAGATTGCCGTTGGTCGTCTTGATCACGGCCCCGTGAAAGTTCGGGTCGACCTTCGCCTGCGCTTTCAGATCCTCGGTGGCCTGACGCCAGCGGTGGTACTCCATGCAATAGGCGACCAGCATCGACTCGTCGATATCGGCGTAGATGCCGGTTGCATACAGCTCGGGCATCACCCGATCCCACTCGTCGGCACCGAAGCCCCAGAGAACATCAGGCGCGCCCGGCAGCTCGGTCGGCCGGGTGACAGCCGGTTCCAGGTTCTCCTGGTCGGGAGACTTGCCGCCCTGCAGAAGGCGAAGCGCGCCGGGCTTTGGTTTCGGACCTCGTGCCACAGTCTACCTCAATCGAATGGCGCCTCGGGCGCTGGCTCTTGCATCATCCGCCGGCGCCCCTCGGATGCAGAAATGTTCGTCTTCACCGCGACGCCGTCTCGGTAAACGTTCGCCTCCTTGCCGGTAAAATTGCACCACCGCTGGACTGCCACATCGACATAGGCAGGCGACAGCTCCATGGCCAGACAGACACGGTCGCACGCCTCGGCCGCGATCAGCGTCGAGCCAGATCCGGAGAACGGCTCATAGACGTGATCGCCCGGCTCGGTGTGGCAGACCATCGGCCGCTGCATGCACTCGACAGGCTTCTGCGTGCCATGGCCTGTGGCCCCGTCGTCGACCGTGAGCGGGATCTCCCAGACCGTCGAATCGATGCCGAACTCCTCGAACAGCTCCGCGACCAGCACCTGCTGATCGGGAGTGGCGAACTTCACGTCTTTCAGGACCGTGGTTCGCTTCCGGCCACCGCGCCAATTCGCGCTGCCGCCTTTGCGAACCGCGTACCAGCACGGCTCATGCTGCCAGTGATAGTGCCCGCGCGACAGGACCAGGCGATCCTTCGACCAGATGATCTGGGCTCGCATGTCGAATCCGCAACGCTCGAGGGAAGCCTGAACCGCGCCGGCATGCAGGGCGCCATGCCAGACGTAGGCAACGTCGCCGGGAAAAAGAGCCCACGCATCTGTCCAGTCCGCGCGATGGTCGTTCAATACCTTTCCCGACTGGCGGACCTTCGCACCGCCGAGCGCGTCGGCCCTCCAGGAAGGATCATAGTTCACGCCATAGGGCGGATCGGTCACCATGAGATGCGGCTGCAGTCCGTCGAGCAGCGCCTCGACATCCTCGCTGCAGGTCGAGTCGCCACACATGATCCGGTGCGGCCCGAGCTGCCAGATGTCGCCACGCCGGGTGAACGGCTCCTCCTCCGGCACGTCCGGTACCGCGTCCGGATCCGTGAGGCCACCTCGGGCCCCGGCAAACAGCGCACGGATCTCGGCCTTCGAGAAACCGACAGCCTTCATGTCGAAGTCGGCAGCCGAGAGCGCCTCCAGCTCGGCACGCAGGATGTCCTTGTCCCAGCCCGCCTGCTCGGCCAGCCGGTTGTCGGCGATGATGTAGGCGCGCTTTTCCTCCTCGGTCCAGCCGACGGCAGAGATGACGGGCGCCTGCCAGTACTCCTCATGGCCCTCCTCGACCAGCCGAGCGGCGCCAAGCAGGCGACCGTGGCCGGCCAGGACGGACGAGTCTTCGTCGATCAGAACGGGATTCGTCCAGCCAAAGCGCAGCAGTGACGCGGCCAGCTGCGCGATCTGGGAGGAAGAATGGGTGCGCGCGTTCTTTTCGTCCGGCCGGAGATCATCGATCGGCCGGAGATCCGGGCGCAGTGCGGGCCACTGAGGTGGCGGCTTCACGTTTTCGGCAGGGGAATTCATCGACGATAGCACCTCTCAATTGCGACAACCGAGTCAGTGATAACGCGAAACCGGCATGTTCTGGAAGGCACGATGCGACTCGAGGTCCGAGATCAGCGCTGCCCAGGCCACTCTCAGCACGAATGTCCGGCGCACACTGGACGGCTTCTCAGCCCATGAGACCAGGGCCGCGCGCCACCGGACGATGGCCGGCGCCGAGATCAAGCTCCAGCAGCTGGGGCAGATCCATTCAAGGTCGCGCTGCGCAGACGCTCGCGTGTTCAGGCAGCCATGGCAGAGGCACGTCACTTGCACCTGACCATGGACGGATGGCGGGCCTTGGTCTGTCATGACACGCCAGAAAGGGCATGGCCGGATAGCGGGCCTACCCCCCCTTTTCCTGAACAGCCTCTGACCCCCCCTACGAAATAGGGCTCCCTGAAAAAGT
>CEPZ01088408.1_pt1 | contig 35565 bp, 30 predicted proteins | sample 530461 | NCBI WGS metagenome assembly CEPZ01 (sample SAMEA2620106, study PRJEB7988) | marine metagenome | isolation source: saline water (ENVO:00002010), including
TTAGTACCTCCGGGTACATTACCTAAATTCGAGTATAAAGCAAAACTAGTCAAGAAGGCCTACGAGGACAATTGATTGCCAAAGTAATCGGCGTTGATAAATCGACCGTTAGTCGAGAACTTAAACGTAACAGCGGAAAGCGAGGCTATAGACCCAAACAGGTCAATGCATTTGCAAAAGACATACAACAGGGGAAGTCTGAAGATCGATTAGATAACATCACTTGGAGCTTTATAAAGTTATTGATAGAAAATGACTGGTTTCCAGAACAAATCCAGGATTGGATGAAAGAACATTTATCTTATTCCGTGAGTCATGAATGGATATACCAGTACATCCTTAAAGACAAACAAGCTGGTGGTTCTTTGTATCTTCATCCACGCTGCAAAAAGAAAACGAAAAAGCGCTATGGATCCAATGACCGACGAACCAAGGAAAACACTGAAGATGCGATAAAACGACTGTTGAGTTCTATATCTGGGCAAGTTCATACGATTACATCGGATAATGGAAAAGAGCTTGCCAATCACGAGAAAATCGCAAAAAGGTAAAAATCATGCTCCTGATATTTATACTTTTAGTTTGGTTTGCTATCCTTGTCATTTTTGGATTCACGACCCCCGCAGGAAAGAATAATTTTTCTGACATAGTTTGGTACAGTCACCGCGGCCTTTTAAACCGCGAACCAGAGAATACTTGGGCAGCGTACAAAGCGGCCGTGGATGCCGGTTTTCCCGCTATTGAGCTGGATGTGGTTTCAACAAAAGATGGTAAAATTATTTGTTCGCACAATTTTGATCTGGAGAAAGCAACTGACAGTAGTGGATATATATATAAAAAAAGATGGTCAGAATTAGAGCAGATTAATGCAGCTGCGCACTGGCCCGGGGGGAACAAAAAAATGCCATTGCTTGAAGATGTACTGATAAAATTACCCCGAGGGTATATAATTAATATTGAAATTAAAACACGAAAAATTTTTGATGGGTTATCGGCCATCAAAGTTACGCGTATGATTAGGCGCCTCAATATGCAGGGCCGTTCAATAATATCCAGTTTTAATCCCTTTTCACTACGACTGGTTAAATGTGTGGATCCATCGATTAAAACAGGCTTTCTGATTCAGACCGTGGGGATGTTATCTTTTATGCATTTTACAAGGGCGGACTATCTTCATCCTAGGGGCGATATTTTTAATAGCGATTTAAAGAATTATGCAAGGCGGCACAATTTGGAGTTAAACGTATGGACTGTGAATACAAAGTGCGGATTAGAATATTTTATAACCCAGGAGGTAAGCGGTGTAATTACGGATTGGAAGGAGCCAAGCCCCAAAGTGTTTTAATTTTAATAACGTTGCCCATATTATTTATACTATATACCGCAGTGGCTTCTGTCGGAGAGAGAAAAAGTAATTCTTTTTTAGATTGGGTTGTTTTTGGAACTGGCGAAGGTTTCACCGCCGACAGAAAAGCGCAAGTACCAGCCCTGTAGTATGAATAAAAGCGGGTCAGCAACGTGCGGTGAAAACGTTCTTATGGAAAAAAATGGAAAAGAAATCCTCTTGGGGGGAAAGGAAGAATTAATCGTGAAAGAAGGGGAAACCATATTGATCAAGCCGCTAGGTGGCGGAGGGTTTGGAAAACCATGAAATCAATCAGTGCCGTAGAATTTAAAAGGTCGAAGAACATATTCACGCTGCTGGATGTCCGGGGCGCGGATGAAATAGCCAAAGCCCGGATTGACCCCCATATTCACATTCCGATGAAGGAAATACCGGATCGTTACGTAGAGTTGGACAAAGAAAAGCCGGTGGTTGTAATCTGCCATACCGGTGTCCGGTCAGCGCACGTATGTTCATACCTAGAGCAGTTCGGTTATGATATGATTAATATGGAGGGCGGAATTGAGGCTTGGTCCTTGACGGTTGATCCGTCTGTGCCGCGTTACTAGAGGTGAGAGGTTGTTTTTCCTGATTTCAAAATCCACAGAAAAAACCCAAATCCTCCTGTGAGGCCGACCCCGAAGAGAAACCAGGGAAAGGCAGATGGCATTACATTGGCCATGAGTTCTTTTCCGGGGAGGAGAAAAGATGTCAGGATTAAAATACAGGCAGCAATCTCAGCTGCCCAAAATTTTGCTCCCAAAGTTAAATATATTTGTTTTTCACTTAAGTAAAGTCCCGTAATTCCAGCTGCAATCATTCCCAGCGATACGAGTATCGGCGCCAATACTGGACCAGTCCATATCCATGGAATCAGAAATAAGATATCCCACACGAGCAGATCCGCCGGCCAGTTTATTAGGATTTTGAGAAACACATAATAAAAAATATCCCACAAGCCAAAGAGCGCAATAAACACGTAAAATTTGGTTTGGGGTGTTTTTGCGCTCAACTCAGCCGCTGCCCACAGCAGGATCAAAGAAGCAACTTCCCGGATAAGTTCCACCCGCAGGACCATATCGTTCATCGGTATGTGTAGCAACTGAAATCCGCCGGCATAAAGTATCTGTCTGATGTAAATGACCACCGCCGCTTCAATCATGCCGAAGGAAATCCCCCATGCCGCGAGCCAAAACAGGCGTTTTTTCATTGCATAACGACCGTATTAAATATTCTAATGTTTAAAGCACCGCGTACTGGTGAAGATCATGGCAATGCCGTACTCATTGCAGGCGTCAATCACTTCTTGATCTCTAATGGATCCCCCAGGCTGTATCACCACCCCGAGCCCTGAATCTTTGATGGCGTCAATGCTGTCTCGAAAAGGGAAAAACGCATCCGATGCCAAAACAGCACCCTTAACATTTTCACCACCCTTTCGCAATGCCATGTGGACTGCATCCACGCGGCTCACCTGTCCCGCACCAAGTCCCACCGTGGTATTATCTTTGGCGATCAAAATGCCGTTAGATTTGGCGTGGCGTAACACTTTCCATGTAAACAATGCAGTTTTAATCTCTTGTTCTGAAGGCTGTGCCTCTGTCACGACGGTTAAATTATCTTTGGACAATATTTTTGTATCCACATCTTGCACAAGCAACCCACCGTCCACATTTCTCACCTCCAGCTTTGGTGTGCGCTTTCCGAATTCACCAATTTCAAGAACGCGGAGATTCTTTTTCTTTTTAAAAATGTCCAATGCTTCCGACTCAAAGTCTGGCGCTAATACAATTTCCACAAACACGGAGGTAATGGCCTCCGCGACGTCTTTTGTACAGGTGTGATTAAAGGCAATGATACCGCCAAATGCGGAAAGAGAATCGGCATTAAATGCGCGAGTGTACACATCGAAAAGATCATCACCCACCGCCACACCACATGGGTTGGCATGTTTTACTACCACACAAGCTGGCCGGTCAAATTCTCTCACGCAGGCCAAGGCGCCGTCGGCATCCATAATATTATTATAAGAAAGCTTTTTGCCTTGGTGGACGATGGCATTTAGGATATTGGGTTTGTTGTTCCCCGGGATTTTATACGAAGCAGCAAACTGATGGGGATTTTCACCATAGCGCATTTCAGAATGCTTTTCAAAAGTGATTGAAAAATCGTCGGATAGTTTTTCGTCCTTCAAATAATTGTGAATGATGGTGTCGTATTGGGCAGTGTGCCCGAAGGCTTTGGCGGAAAGTTTCTGTCGCGTTTCGAAAGAAATTTCTCCGGACTGTAATTCATCGGTGATGGTGGGATAGTCCGCTGGATTAACCAGCACACAAACCCAGCCTACATTTTTCGCCGCTGAACGAATCATCGTAGGGCCGCCAATGTCCACATTTTCCAACGCCAAGGCAAGGTCGCACTCTTCCCGGGAAATGGTTTCTGAAAACGGATAGAGATTGCAAACCACCAGGTCGATCCATTGAACATTATTGGCAGCCGCATCATCGCCATGTTGATCTCGCAGGCCGAGAATGCCGCCTTCAACGAGCGGATTTATAGTCTTCACGCGGCCGTCCATAATCTCAGGGAAATTTGTATAATCACTGACATCAGTGACGGAAATGCCCTCATCTTTCAGCACAGTGGCTGTTCCGCCGGTAGACAGGATTTCAATCCCGAGTTCATTTAAAGATTGAGCTAGTTCGACCACGCCTGTTTTATCGAATACGGAAATGAGAGCCCGATTTATTTTTATCGGGGTCTGATTTAAAGTAGGATTATTTAACATGAGAATTATTTTGTATTAATTGTATCGCTTCTATAAAAGCATCGCCTTCTAATTTTTGCACTTTTGTTTTCAGTGATTCCACCGTGTCATCCGAATCCACTGCACATTTTTTCTGAATCACTATTGGACCACCATCCACTTCTTTTGTTACAAAATGAATGGTGCAACCTGTTTCGGCGTCCCCATTTTTCAATACCTCTTCGTGGACGTTAGTGTCCATCCCGCCGGCATATTTTGGCAACAGCGAAGGATGGACGTTTAACATTCTGTCTTGCCATTCTCTGCAGAATTCCGCTGACAAAATCCGCATAAATCCAATGAGCAGAACTAAATCAACGGCATGATCTTTTAAAACGGCTGTCATTTCAGAATCGAATTCTTCTCTAGATTTTTCCTTATGGGAAATGAATACTGCCGGTACGCTGTGGTTTTCTGTTCGCTCTAGTATATAAGCATTTTTCCGGTTGGACAGTACAACAGAAACCTCAGCGTCCAGCTCACCGGAAGCGATGGCATCGAGAATGGCTTGCAGGTCGGTGCCGTTAGTGGAGCCTAAAACACCGAGTTTTATCATTGCAATGAATTCATATGGTCGACACGTTTCTGGATAACTTCATTCGTCCCAATATCTTTTCGATGAAACAGTGGACCTTTAACTGCAGATATTTCTTTTTCAGCTGCTGCTTCCGCTTCTGTAATCGAACTAGCCATGCCCACTACTGCTACTGTTCGGCTCCCAGCTTCCACTAGCTGGCCGTTTTGAATATCCACAGATGCGTAAAACAATCCGTCTGGATTGGAAACTCTTGAAATATCAATGGGCTTACCCTTCACTGGACTGTCAGGATATCCATCCGGTACGGCATATTTACACACAGTAGCTTTGCGTTGGAATTGCACATCCACGTTTTCCAGTGTTCCATCCGCGACGGCGAGGCAGATTTCAATAAAGTCAGATTCTAGGAGCGGTAAAACATTCATGGCTTCCGGGTCGCCAAACCGGGCATTGTATTCGATCAGTTTTACTTCGTTGGAAGTAGCTATAAAGCCACCGTAAAGAATGCCTTTGTATCCTTCACCGAATTTGTCTTTTAGCGCTTTTGCTGTGGATATGTTGATGGCATGTGCTGCGGTGATATCCGATTCCTGCAAAAACGGAAGGGAATGGTTTGCATCAGAATAAGTACCCATTCCGCCAGTGTTGGGGCCCGTATCACCCTCATAAGCTCGTTTATGATCCTGGACCGCGGGCATGTGTTTGAGCGTGTCCCCGTCGCAAAAACTCATGAGCGAGAATTCTTCCCCTACCAACTTTTTTTCAATGACAAATTCACCGCCACCGTCCACCAATTCTTGGCAGTAGGCTAACGCTTCATCGTGGGAATGCAAATGATCGCCGGACACCTTTACGCCCTTGCCGCCCATGAGCCCATCGTATTTCACCACGTAATTTTCTTCCAACTCTTCCAAAAAATCGGCCACACCTTCCAAGGAATCAAAGGTCTGATATTGGGGATCTCCCGGGATATCATATTCCCGCAACAGGTTTCTGGTAAAGGCTTTGGATGTTTCCAGTTGGGCAAGGTCTTTCTTGGGGCCGACGGTTTTTACGCCGGTTTTCCACAAGGCATCGGCAACACCGTTCTCAAGCGGATTTTCCGGTCCGATGATGGCCAGCGTTGCGGCGACCTCTTGGGCATAGTTCACCACAAAGTCCGGATCATTAATGCTGCCAACTGTCAATTCATCACAGAGATCTGCAATCCCCGGGTTCATATTGGATGCAAAACAGTAGATTGTTTTTTCTTGAGTTGATTGATCCAAGGCCCGGACAATGGCATGCTCCCGAGCGCCTGAACCAATGACTAAAATTTTATGTTTCATTTATCCTATAACGCAAAGTCGTAAAGTGTTTTAAATTTATTTCTCTGCGTCTTAGGGTCTTTGCGTTAGTCATTACCATTCCGATCATTCACGCGCATAGTTTCCATTTCGTCCATTTTTGCACCATCAATATCATTGACCACATAATTCCCATCAAGGCAGGCCATGCAGGGACGGTCAATATGATGATCACCCCTTCGCGTGACAGCTTCCGCAAGATCGTCTATTTTCTGGTACAGCAAAGCATCTACATTTAAATATGATTTAATCTCATCTACATTCATGTTTCCGGCAATTAACTCCCCCCTGGTGGGCATATCCACGCCGTAAAAGCAGGGCGATTTCACCGGCGGACAGGCCACCGCAAAATAAACTTCATTGGCGCCAAAATCCTTTAACATGCGGACGATTTCCCGGCTGGTGTTTCCCCGGACGATGCTGTCATCCATGATCATGACTTTTTTATCGCGGATTTCCAGCTCCTGGGGCACCAATTTATATTTCACGGACTTCTTTCGTTCCGCCTGTCCTGGCATAATAAAGGTTCGGCCGATGAACGTATTTTTGTACAACCCTTCAGAATAACGGACACCCAACTCATGGGCAAATGAAAGCGCTGCTGTATTGGCCGTACTTGGGGCGGGGATGACAATGTCCGGTGTTTTATCGGGATGTTTTTTCTGCCATGCTTCCGCCAGGTTTTGTCCCATGCGCAGGCGCGCTCGGTACACGCTTACATCGTTTAGGGTGGCATCGGGGCGGGCGAAATATACATATTCAAAAATACAGGGATTAAACGTCTTCTTTATAAGCCGCTTGCTGAAAACCTGCCCGCTTTCATCCACATAGATCAACTCACCGGGCAGGACGGTCCCGGCGGGCTCATATCCCATGGCGTAGAACATGGTGTTTTCGGAAGCAAAAATATAATCTTTGCCGCCATTTCCATTGGGCCGCTGGCCCTTAACCAGGGGGCGAATTCCCTGGGGATCCCGAAAAACAACAAGACCCTTGCCAATAATAATGGATGTAACGGAATACGCACCCCTTACTTTATTAAAAATGTTTTCAACGGCTTCGCACAGCAATTCAAAGAATTCTTCATTGGTCTGGGGCGGCACATCCCGATGCAAGCCGTCAGCAAATAAATGCAACAGCACTTCCGAATCGCTGGTTGTATTCAGGTAGCGGGTTTCCGTTTTAATCACCTCTGAAGCCAGTTCCTTGTAATTGGTCAAATTGCCGTTATGGGCCAGTGCAATGCCGTAAGGTACGGACGTCCAAAAAGGCTGTACTTCTCCGTGGCTGAACCCGCCATGGGTAGGATAACGGTTGTGGGAAATACCGATATTACCCGTAAGCAGTTTCATATTCTCATTGTTGAAAATTTCTTTGGCCAGCCCCACTCCTTTTTCTTTGTGCATCCGGTCGTCATAGGTCATAATGCCCGCAGCATCCTGTCCTCGATGCTGCAGATGAATGATGCTGTCGTAGAGTTCGGCAGCGACAGGTTTATGAGAAAATATTCCGGCGATGCCGCACATTAGATTAGGCCCACCAGTTTATGGGCAATTCCCACATATGATTTGGGGGATAAGGACAGCAGTGTGTCCTTATCTTGTTTAGATATTTTCAATCCCGAAACAAATTCTGCCAAAGAAGATCTATCAATGGATTGTCCCCGGGTTAAAACTTTCAATTGTTCGTAGGCATCCGCTTTTCCGCTTTTCCGCAGGATGGTTTGAACCGCTTCCGCCAGCACTTCCCAATGGTTGTCCAATTCATTTTCCATCTGGACTTTGTTGATGGTAATTCGGCTCAAGCCTTTTGCAATATTATTGAGCGCCAGATATGAATGCCCCAGGGCAACACCCTGATTGCGCAAGGTGGTAGAATCGGTGAGATCGCGCTGCATTCTGGAAACGGGCAGTTTTTCCGCCAGGTGATTCAACAGGGCATTGGCAATACCCATGTTTCCTTCTGCATTTTCAAACTGAATCGGGTTGATCTTATGGGGCATGGTGGAAGAGCCCACTTCGCCAGCCACCTTCTTTTGCCCTAGAATTCCGCGACTGATATAGGCCCACATATCCCGGCAGAGATCGTTGAGAATGGAATTTACCCGCACCACCTGATGGTAGCTTTCTGCCGCCGAATCGTGGGATTCGATCTGGGTAGTGATCAGGTTGGGTTCAAGGCCTAAAGATTTTATGAATTTTGATGCGAACCGTAGCCAGTTAGTTTTGGGATAAGCAGCTACATGAGCAGACCATGTCCCTGTGGCTCCGCCGAATTTGCCTAATAATGTGTGAGATTTGATCTGGCTGATTTGGCGATCAAGGCGAGCGCAAAAAACAGCCAATTCTTTTCCAAACGTGGTTGGGGTGGCAGGCTGACCGTGGGTCAAAGACAGCATGGCCGCATTCTTGTATTTCTTTGCCAACTTCTTCAATTCCCCGTTCAAAGACTGCAGAGCAGACAGATACACCTGCTGTAATCCGCCCTGCCACATAAGCGTGTAGGATAAATTGTTTACATCTTCGGACGTGAGCGCAAAATGGATCCAAGGATGAAGCGATTTTCTGACCTTACTTTGAATATAATATTCAATCGCTTTTACGTCATGATTGGTGGTGGATTCTATATCCTTGACTTTTTTAGCTGCGGCGGTGTTGAAGTTTTGATAGATCTTTCGCAGGCGGGTCTGTTCATCTTTAGGAAACGCAGGCAGTTCCTTTATGGTCCTCTCATTGCCCAGAGCAATGAGATATTCAAGCTCCACCTGCAGGCGGTACTGCATGAGCGCAAACTCTGAAAAGTGTGTGGAAAGATCCTTTACGCTATTTCCATAACGTCCGTCAAGCGGTGAAATTGCATTGAGTTGGCTAGACACCAAAAATACGCTTTACAGCCAAGGCGCAATTGCCCGGGTCCACTACTGTGAGCACCGGTGTATTGCTGGGCATTTGCAGGGTGGAATGGATGTTCACCAGCATATCGGCCTTATCCGAAAAAGGGGGGCAGCCCAAGGTGGGGAATTCAGAATTGGCAGCCACAAACCCAGACAGGGCGTTGGACCGGCCGGCAATGGTGATATAAACAATATCTTTATTTTCTTTATTTGCATTCAGGATTTCCAAAACCTTCAGCGGTTCTTTATGGGCCGATGCTGCATGCTGTTCCCATACAATTCCGTATTCATCCAGTTTGTCGGTTATCTTTTTTGCGTGGGGTTCGTCCGATGTTGAACCCATGATAATTACTGTTTTCATAATTCATCCTTTAAATTTTCATTAATTCTCTCTTGCACGGGCTTGCCTGCATCTGGAAAAGGGAACGCTCCGCCTGTAATTGTTTCGTACAAATAGATGTACCGACTAGATAATTCTACCACCAGTTCATTCGGCGCTTCCGGCAGTGTTTCGTCATTGTATGGATCACAATTGTCTACAAACCATAGCCGCAAGAACTCCTTATCAATATTCTGAGGTTCCTGTCCTGCGGCTATGCGTTCATTATAGGTTTCAGCGATCCAGTAACGGCTTGAATCGGGGGTATGGATCTCATCAATAAGCACAATGTTGCCTTCCTTATCTCGACCCATTTCATATTTGGTGTCTACCAAAATCATACCATTTTCCGCCGCTTTCTTTTGTCCGAATGCAAAAAGTTCTAATGCCTTCTGACTACAATAATCCCAGTCTTCCTGTGTCATCCATCCTTCACTGACAATTTCCAGCGGTGCGATGGGGCGGTCGTGGTGTTCTTCCTTGGTGGTGGGGGTGAGCATATTGGCATCCAGCTTTTGATTTTTCTTGAGCCCTTCCGGCAGGATGTTGCCGCAGTATTCCCGGTCGCCGTTGTTGTAGACGGTCCACAGAGCTGTACTGGTACTGCCGGTAATATATCCGCGGACCACGAATTCGATGGGAAAAACATCGCATTTCTTTGCCAGTGTCACATTCGGGTCTGGGACATCAATTACCTGATTGTGGATAATGTGTTTCGTCTGTTCAAACCACCAGGCGCTGGTGAGATTTAATACCTGTCCTTTGAAGGGGATCGATGCCAGCACTCGATCAAAGGCACTTTGGCGATCTGTGGTGATTAAAGCAACCTTATCCCCAAGATCGTATTGATCACGGACCTTGCCGGTTCGCTTGGATCCGCCATCCAGAGATGTTTCGGTTAGTGTATTATTTAATTCCGCCTTGATGCGGCCTTTATAATGTTCAGTTGATTCGATAGCATTCATGAGATAGTGGGTTGTATAGTATGTGCGTGTTCAATATGTCTTTCAAAACAGCTTTAAAATTACCGCCATTTACGGACACATTCCATATGACGCCGCGCTTCAATTTGGTCAGTTCATGTATTTCGAACCGCTCCGTGAGGGATTCAAATTTTGCACGCCCGCGCATATCTTCTTTCTGGCACACCAAAAATGACGCCGTATTTTCACCGGCCATGGTTTGGTTGATGAATTCTTTGTTTGAATTATAGAGTTCTCCTGTGGCATCTATGCGCTTTAGAGTTTCATCCCGGTCTCCGCTGGTTGATATTTCCCAATGGGTTTGGCGGGTAATGGTTACATCGTGCCCCAGATGATTCAGCGCATTATGAACCGACGCCGCTTCATTGTCCGTAATAATCATATCAATGATCCATTCTGTTGCATCCGAGTCCGGTGTATGTTCCTGCACTTCGTAATGGGGGCGGTCATAAGATAGTTCATGATTCGTGACGGGGTTTTCCAATTCAATAAATTCTTTCATAGAAGAAAATACAGCATCTCCATTTTCTGTTCGTTCGGGATGGGGCATCATGGCCATGACGTTTCCCGTCGGGTTGCACACCGCCGCCAGATTATGCATGGATCCATTGGGATTGGTGGGGAATTCATCTACCACGTCACCATCATTATTGCAGTAGCGGTAAACGGTCTGGTCATTGGCTATCATTTTTTTCAATAATGCATCAGGAATAATAAACCGCCCTTCGCCATGGGCCAGGGGAATGGTGATGAAGTCTCCGCTGTTCAGGTGTCTGGTGAATGCACAGCGTTCCGGCGAGACAGACATTTTCAGGTTGGCCCAGGTATTGTAATAGCCAACGCCCACCACATGGCCGCCTTTTACTCGCTTGTTATCGGTGAGCGCCACACCGACACGGTAATTCTCCAACCCAGGGACGAGCCCGCTCTCAACCAGAATCTGTGCCCCGTTGCAAATACCCAGGACGGGCTTTCCTGCAGCTGCTTCTATTTTGACCTGGTTCATGATGGGGTCGAGAGCTGCAATAACGCCGGCCCGAGATCGGTCTTCATAGGCGAATCCACCCACTATTATATAGCCGTCAAAGGCGGACAACGTTTCAGCCGGTTCGTTCCATAAAAATTCTACAGGGTTCAGCCCCACACGGCGGCAGGCCATAAGTGTTTCCCGTTCCGTGTTAGAACCGGGAAATTGTATAATAGCAATGTGAATCACTAGTTAGCTGTTTTTTGCAGAATCCACTGGGTCATAAGCTTCATTGCTTCTTCATTGAATGTTTCTTCGATAATTCCGTATTCACCAATTGCTCCTGTTTCACAGATCTGGAATAAATGGTTCAGGTTTTTCAGTTCATGAATTTCATGATCTGTGTTTCCGCCACGCTCCAAAGCTGCTTTTATTTCTGACAAATTTTCTTTTGGCGGCACCTGCAGGTCCTTTTCACCATTGACTACCAGCACAGGAACTTTTACTTTCTCTAATATGGGCCGAGGATCAAGTGTAAGAAAAGTTCGCATCCAAGGGGACAACAAAGTTTTTAATGATGTTTCAAATGTTTTAGGATTATAACCAATAATTTGTTGATCTTGCTCTGATAGGCTACCGTATGCTTTAGATACCTCCAATAATTTTTTTAAGGCTTCATCATCATTTTTAATATCAACTACAATTTGCAACATGGCTAATTGGGTCTTTTTGTATGCTTCCAATCCTTCGGGTGAAATTTTGGTCTGTTTTAAAATAAGCTGGCCCTGTAGCTTTAAAATTTCCTTTCCTGTTAATCCTGTGCCTGCCATGAGTATAATAAAATCCACATCTTTAGATTGGTTAGCAACTATGGGTGCAATAAGCCCACCTTCACTGTGCCCCGCTAGTCCAATGGTAGAAAAATCAAAGTTTGATTTTAGATATGCAATAGCAGCAGCAGCGTCATTGGCAAAATCATAACTGGTGGCGGTAGCAAAGTCGCCCTCCGAATCACCCACACCTCGGTCATCATATCTTAATACGGCAATTCCATTCCGGGTAAAATGATTTGATAAAACCAAAAACGGTTTGTGTCCCATGAGTTCCTCATCTCTGTTTTGTGGACCTGAACCGGAAATCAATACAACTACAGGAAACGGCCCGTCACCCTCTGGTGTGGTGAGCGTACCCGCGAGCTTGATATTGGCCTTTGAATTTTTAAATACGACATCTTCAACATTATAAGGGAAATCTTTTGGTTCTTGGGGACGCTTCAAGGGTGCAATATTCAGTGGAAAAGATTTTCCACCTTGTGTCCAATTACCTTCGTATTGATCTGGCCCTGTTTGTATTCCTTCGTATTTTCCGCCGATTGAGGACACGTCAAAAACAATATTTGTGTCTGTTATCGTAACCTTTTCTACAGCTATACCATAAGCACCTTGGGCTGGACTATCCATACTTCCTAACAAATTTCCATCTGGATTTTGATATACATTTAGTACTAATGGAAGTTTGGCACCCATCACTTCCAACGTGCCGGATAATTTTTTAATCAAAACAGCATTATCTGGAATTTCAGCTACTTTGGGTTTACTGCAGCTTGTAAAAGTGAACCCAATGATTAATAAAATTGAAAAGACTTTTTTCATGTAAGTGTCACTTTTTTATTACCATGAAAAACGGAACCAATCTCACAAACGTCCGTCAAATCCTTTAGCACATCTTTAACAATACCCACTTTCGCATCATCCACAATAAAGACCATCCCAATTCCCATATTGAATGCACGGTACATTTCGTCTTCATCCACATCGCCGATGGATTGCATCACATTAAAAACAGGCAGGCTAGGCCAAGACCCTTTTTGAATTTCCACTCCGCACCCATCGGGCAAAATCCGCGGAATATTTTCCACCAAACCGCCGCCGGTAATATGGGCAACCCCTTTAATATCAACCCTTGCATCCAGCGCTGAAAACACGTGATTCGTATAATTAATATGCGGTTCCAACAAGGTGAGTCCCACAGATTTTTCCAATTCGGGAATTGTATCGTTTACATTGTATCCGCCAATTTCAAAAAAGAGCTTTCGGGCAAAGGAATATCCATTGGTATGCAGCCCATTGGATGGCAATCCCAGCACCACATGGCCGGGCTGGATGTTTTCTCCTGTAATAATGTTATCTTTTTCAACCACGCCAGTAATAACGCCCACCAGGTCGTGCTCGCCGGGCAGATAGGTGTCGGGCATTTCTGCCGTTTCGCCCCCCACCAATGAAACACCGGTGTCTTTGCATGCTTTTACCATCCCGGAAACAATTATTTCTATAACAGCCGGATCCAGCCGGTCGTTTGCAATATAATCCAGAAAAGTCAGCGGCCGGGCACCCATGACCAAAATATCATTGGCGCAGGCACTCAATAGGTCAATGCCGATGGTGTCAAATTTACCCAACTTCCTGGCAATAATGGTTTTTGTCCCCACACCGTCAATGCTTTGGACCATGACGGGATTTTTATATTTTTCTAAAATAGGTTTAAGGTCATAAAGGGAACCGAAACTGCCCAGGCCCGTGAGCACATTGGGTGTGAAGGTGGACTTTACGCCACCCCTGATGCGTTCCACCGCTTCATTGCCGGCATCGATATCAACACCGGCTGATTTGTAATCCAACTTACTCATAGTTTATCTCGCAATCCGTTTGTCCAGGCTTCCCTTGCATTTAGAACCGGAAGATCAAGCGCTTCATTGATATTGATTGATTCCCCGCTGGTAGTCCCTATCTCAAAAACATCCAAACCGTGGGTTGAAAAACAAGTTTGGACTTTTTCAACATTTTCCCGAGATATTTCTGCCACGAAACCGCCTGTTTCTGAAAAAAGAATTTTGGCAGGGGAAAGATCACTTTCAATGTTCACTTTACACCCGATGCTTTTTCCGAAAGTCATTTCCGCCAGAGCCGATGCAATGCCTCCATCACCAATATCGTGGCAGGATAAAACCAAGCCACCATCAATACAATCTGTCAGGGCAAAGACTTGGTTTTTAACTTCTTTCAAATTGGGTTTTGGCACGTTGGCACCTAGCTCATCAAAAAGAGTATAATAAACCGAGCCGCCCAATTCATCTTTCCGTTCGCCAACCATTATAATAACAGAGTCCGAATTTTGAAAATGCATAGACACAGTTTTGTTCACATCTTTCAACCTACCCAAACAACTCACGATAGGACTGGGTGGAATGGCGCCATTTTTTGATTCGTTATAAAAACTTACATTCCCGGCGATGATGGGCGTGGCATCATTGGGATTATCTTTCAGTGTAATTGTATGACAAGCATCGGCAATACCCCGAACGCTTTCCACAAACTCCCACATTTGATGGGGCTTTTCCGGGTTGCCGAAACAGAGGCAGTCCGATAGCGCGTGGGGTGTGGCGCCCACAGCAGCAACATTCCGCATGGCTTCCACCACCGCATTCACGCCGCCCCAATATGGATTAATAAGTCCGTATCGTGGATTATGATCTGTAGAAAGTGCAATTCCCACATTACGGATTTCTTCCGGATAATTTTCTGAATTGAATGGTGCCATGACACCGGCATCACCCAAGCCTGTTTCAGTATGAATCCGTCCTTGGACCTGTTTATCATAGGACTCAAAAACAGGCTTGCGACTAGCCATGTTTTCATGGGATAAAATATTGAGTAGCGTTTGATTATAATCAGGAGATTCAGGGATATTCGGTTCTGTAAAAGTATTTTCACGGGCTTCATAAGGTCGGTCGTATAAAAATCCTTCCGTTACTTCTTTCGCTTTTGCATTCACAATTTCTTCATTACCGTTGTGAACAATATACTGGCCGTCGCCACGGATCTTTCCGATAACTGATGCCCTGGCACCTTCACTCACCCCGGGAAGGTCGAATAACTTATTATAATGGTCTACGATGAGTGGGGTGACATCCGGTGGAGAAACCCACATAAACCGTTCTTGGGTTTCGCTACAGAGATAGACAGACGGATGCAAGTTATCCATGCCGATGTGAACTTTGTCCATCCAAACTTCAGAGCCATAGCCGGACGTTTCCGCCAATTCCACGCTGGCGCAAGCCACACCCCCGGCGCCGAGGTCCTTGAAACCGATATTGTTAATCAACCCTTTTTCATTTAGGATATCAAACAGGGCATAGGACGATTTCAGCAAGTGCCGCTCTAAAAATGCATTGGGCTCCTGAACCGCTCCCTTGTTTTGTTCTTTCTTTTCTTCTTCCAGCTCCAATGAAGCAAAACTAGCACCACCAAATCCGCTGTTGTCGGTGGGCTTGCCAATCAGAATCAGATCATACCCATCAGCGTCTTTCGGCGCATAGGAATGAATAATGTGGTCTTCCCGGACAATGCCTAGGGTCACCAACGTGACCAGACAATTTTCGTTGTATCCTTCGTGATAATAAATATCCCCGCCGATGTTGGGAATGCCTAGCGGATTGCCGTAACCGGCAATACCTGCCACCACGCCGTCATGGATCCATTTGGTTTTATTATTTTTAATATCCCCGAACCGAAAGGAGTCGGTACAGGCGATCACTTCAGCGCCCATGCACATGACGTCCCGGACGTTACCACCCACGCCAGTAGCTGCCCCTTCATAGGGCACGATCTGGGATGGATGATTATGGGATTCATGGCTCATGACCACACACCAGCGGTGGCCGCTATTGTCGGTGGCAATAGCCACCACACCCGCATCTTCTTTGGCGCCGAGAACCACATCTGGGCCTTCGGTGGTAAACTGCTTTAAATGGGTTCGGCTGCTTTTATAGGCGCAGTGTTCAGAGCCTTGGATGGAAAATAAAATAAGTTCCGCCAGAGACGGGGCCCGGCCCAGCATATCATTTTGAATTTTAAGGGTTTCTTCAGCGGTAAGGGGAACGTTTAGCTCAACCAGCTTTGTTTTGATCTCTTGATCAGATAGGCCGGTGAAATCCACAAGTTCCTGTGTGAAGGACATTACCTGATAATGGTCTCGTGGCGCTGGGGCCCCACTGATACAATTTTAATCGGGCAGTCTACTTCACGCTCAATAAAATCAATATAATCTTTTAAGGCCTGGGGCAGCTCATCGTAACCCTTATCCCAAATATTTTCAGGCAAGTCTCCCCAGCCGGGCGACGTTTCGTAGATGGGTTTTGCATTGCGATATTGGGTTAAGCTGGCAGGCATTTCGGTGATACGTTTTTCTTCCACATCATAAGCGACGCAGACCGGAAGCTCATTAAATCCGTTCAACACATCCAATTTGGTCAGGGCGATTTCTGTCAGTCCATTGACACGAACCGCTTGCCGTACTTGGACCAGATCGAGCCAACCTACACGTCGGGGCCGCCCAGTAGTGGTGCCGTATTCGCCGCCCTTCTCCCGTAAACTATTTGCCTCATCGCCATGGATTTCTGAAGGTAGTGGACTTTCGCCCACGCGACTTAAGTAGGCCTTCACCACACCAATGATGCGGTCAATGCCCCGAAAGCTAACACCGGTACCGGTGGAAATATGTCCGGCGGCTGTGTTGGATGAAGTGGTAAAAGGATAGATACCATGGTCCACATCTAGGCTAATGCCCTGGGCTCCTTCAAATAAAATGGACTTCCCTGACTTATGGGCGTTATATAACTCAACGGATGTATCGCAAATGTATGCCTTTAATTTTTCACCATACTTTACATAAGTGTCGAAAATTTCGTCAATGGTTATTTCTAATGTCTGTCCCAAAGATTTTTCAATCAATCCTTTGGCAAAAGCATATCCTTTTTCAAGTTTTTCTCGGAATACATCCGGCTCTAAAAGATCAATCATGCGAATACCATTGCGGAACATTTTATCCGCATAGACGGGGGCGATACCCCGATTGGTACTGCCGGCAGCTAGTTTGCCCTGATGACCGGAAAGGGCTCCGTCCAATGCGACATGATAGGGCATAATCACATGGGCGCGGTCACTGACTAGAAGTTTGGGCTCAATTCCTTTTTCCCTTACATAGACTATCTCATCCAGGAGTGCTTTGGGATCCACCACCACGCCATTGCCGATAATAGACATGGGTTCGCCATAAACAATTCCGGAAGGAATTAGATGAAGCTTGAAAGTGTTGCCATCGACGATAACAGTATGGCCTGCATTGTTGCCACCATGAAAACGAACAACGTAATCGGATTCGCCGGCAAAGAAATCGGTGATCTTTCCTTTGCCTTCATCGCCCCACTGGGCGCCAACAATTGCGGTGATTTTAGATGGGCGCAGTGTCACTTAAAGGGGATTGCTGGCTGGCCTTTGGTATGTGGAAAAAAGCATAAATTACATAATTTAGGCCAGCAAGATTACGCTGAATTCACAGTAGGGTGAAAGCGGCAATTTGCCTAAAGAAGAATTTTTTTTATTAAAATGGATTAGTCAGGGCAAGTCGGAAATACCGCAGTGGTTTTTTATTATCCTTCCATTCGTCCAAAGTTTGTGCTTCTCCGCCGGAGAAAATCAGCGGACCCAAGGCAAATCGTAATTCATGTCCACCAGTTATAATCATTTTTTCTTTTTCTGAATCAGTGAACCATGCGTTACCAAAATCGGAGATTAAGTTTAATGATATTATTTTTGGTGCAATTGGAAATCGATATTCGATAGACCCAAAAATAAGCTTATCTCCCAAGCGATGGCCGGACCACCCGCGTGGATTATGGTTTTCAGGAAGAAAAACGCTTGGACCGATACCACTGATATAAATGGGCTGGTCATCTGTGAGACCCAGATAGTCTTGCACCGGAGGTTGGCCCGAATACATCATTGTTTTTAACCTGAAAAACAAGGCCGTTTTTCCAACCGGAAGGTTGGCATACATATCGGCTTTAAAGCGGGTGTAGCTGAATTCTCCAAAAAGACTTTTGTTAGCGTAATCCACTTGAGCTTGAAGACCAAACCCCTGTGTGGGGTGTAGGCCATTCCAAGCATGTGGGCGTTTGTTTGCCCAAATATACCCCAAAGATATCATACCTTCTTTCCCCGGATCAGGAATCGGTAAATTCACATATTCGCTTGTATCCAGAGGAATTAATTCACCTGTTTTTTTGTCCGTTTTTGTACCAACGGTAATACTGTGGTTAATGAATATTGCCGATAATGAAATCTCATGATTTGATGAAGGTGCTTCGCCAAAATTCATAGGATGAGCCAATGAAAAAGAAAGCCCATCCTTTATGTCAACCATATATGCTTTATTATACCTTCGGAAGGCACCATCAATATTCCTTGAAAAATAAATGGTCCAAAGTGGGCCAAAATTTGCAGTGGTATATTCAAGCAATAATCCACTAGCCTTTATATTGGTTGGGTTGATATATCCTAAGGATGTAAATATATTCCTGCCAAGGGCATCCGTCCACGAGAACATGCCAATAGGTGAAGGCGTTGGCAAAACCATTGTGATATAAGACCGCATATGTTTTGTAAAATTATATTTCTGCGGATCAGAAATATCCGGCACTGAATCAGGCTTTTCATTCACGAAAGCCACATCCGGTCCCGCATTTAACCAAGAGGTGTAATTATCTCTTAATGAAAGGGGTTTCATGTTAGGTTCGCGGAAGGGGTCAACTTTGACCAATCGCACAGAATCCACATCCCCCAAAGAGGACGCCAGCAACAACGAATCGTTTGGCATCCACTGTTCTGTCCAGACCCCGTCCCCAGCGTCGGTGTTCACTGTTATATTTCCTGAGTTCAGATCTATAGTATGAATATTGGGGACCCCATTGGTATTGGATGTGTAAGAAATGGTTTTCCCATCCGGATGCCATACCGGTGCAATATCCGCCACGACATCTGAAGTGATCCGGTCAAGTTTTTTGGTCTTGAAACCAAAGGTATATATATCCATGTTACCATTTTTGGGATTCATGGCGAATGCAATTGAACTGCGGTCCGGCGATATGGATAAAAATGCGATCTGGGTATTGTCGGTAAAATTTGTCAGGGCCCTGGGTTCACCATCCGTGATATCTAATGTATTAATATTGGATACATTATTATGGTGGGCCACATAGGCGACCATATTTGAATCTAACCAAATGGGATAAGTAGCTTTCATAGATTTGGTAAGCCAGCGGTGTTTTTTATTTTCAGTGTTATATATTTTTATATCGTATACCAAAGACTGGTTCTTGCCATAATGGTACTTGGAATAAACTAATTTTTTTCCATCTTCAGACCAAGCCATGTTTTTATGGAATTGCCCAAAATCCACCTCATCCTTTTTCCACAACACTTTTTCTTTATAGGGTTTATCTAAAGCCAGAGAATCCTTTTTTGTTTTGTTTTCTTTCTCTTTCAGCTTTTCAATATTTTTCTCCCATTTTTCAAATTGTTTCCGTTCTTCGGCCGTATCCCGCTTGGCGATAATTAGGGACACATCATATTGGTCTTTATCAAATAAACCAAGCAATGCGATTTGGGAACTATCTTCATAAAAAGCAAAAGACTGCATTTTTTTAATGGGCAGGGTGATGACTTCTCCCATTTCTTTATAAGATTCTTTTTGGGAACGATAACCATAATAATAGGTATTCATATGGCGCCGCCAGTCCTCATTGAACTGGTCAACGGTTATTCCCGTTGCTTTTTTAAATCCCGTGCCGAATGAAAATGTTTTTAAGTTATTGCGATAGGCCAATGTTTTTGTAATAGATGAATCACCAAACCGATCGGCCCAATACAGCATTTTTGAAAACCCATCGTGATGAGGATCCATTTCATTCATTTTATTTTTTAATACGTGTGTCTTATGTGAAAGATCGGCGCGATGGGGACGCCAGCTTTCCGTTTCATATTCTGCTGTACCTTCAACAACCCACCCGGGGATGCCGGATAATAATCGACCCATTGGGTCAGGCACCCAGGATTTGGTTTTATGCAAAAGAACAATATGCTGGAGTTCGTGAGATAGAACTTGTTCGAGCCACTTACCTTTTTCTAACCAGATGGCGGCATCATTTTGATCTACCCAGATGAAGGTGTTATACATCCACGTGGCAAAACCATTCATAATCTCATCTTCTGTGGTGAAAATGATATCAATTCTTGGAATAGTATCCAGATCCATCTGAGCCAACAATGTGGGACGAACGTGTTCAGCAATAATGGCTCCTTCTTTGGCGATACCCTCAATTCCCTGGTGGTAATGAATGTTAAAATGTTTTGTTGAAATGGTCTGCCACTTGAGTTCAGGGTGAACTCTGCCGGACATCATCCAGGTGCTCTGGGCAGTCAAAAGTGTCAAAAGACTTAAAAAAGGGAAGATCAATTTTTTCATAACTGGATTAAGTGCTTATTTATAGAATTGGGGATTATTTTTTAAACAGACTAAAAAATCTATTTTTGTTGTCCGGGAATTTAATCCGGCTGGGGAATACCGTTCTTTTGTTCTTTAAATACACCCAACACACCAATAATTACTAATACCGCACCACCAAAAGTCCAGCGTGTGACCGGTTCCCCCAAAACTAAAAAACCAAGAATAACAGCTACAACGGGGTTAACAAAAGCATAAGTAAAAACAATGTTGGGTGGCAATAGTTTCAGTGCTTTTACAAAAGATGTGAATGCTATCACAGAACCAAAAATAATGAGATAGCCCCAAGCCCACCATGCCGATGGCACGGGATTTGGTAACGGCTCAGAGATAATAAACGAGGTAATTAGTAGTGCAATGCTTCCGGAAAGCTGCTGGATCGCCGAACTGACTTCAGGTGAAGATTTGACATTTTTTCGCTTTTGATAGATAGACCCGGCGCCCCAACTGAGCCCGGCAATGACGAGCAAAAATCCACCCCAAAGGCTCTTCATATTTCCAGTCTGTATTGCAGGCCAATTGAGTACGGCGATACCCGCCACGCCGATCAACAGAGATATGACAAGGAGCATTGTGGGCCGTTTTTTATCAATGATGGCTTCAATGATCGCCACCCAGATTGGCGTACAGGAAATTATCAGGGCCGCATAACCGGATGTCACGGTGGTTTCTGCCAAGGCCACTAATCCATTCCCGCCCCACCACAGAGCCAGTCCAGAAACAGATAAAACAATCCACTCATCTTTGGTTAGACGAAGGGTTTGTTTTTGGATGAATTTTGCCAAAGTAATGAGGATTATACTACCGGCGAAAACACGGGTAGCGGACATAATAATGGGTGGGAACCCAGACCCCTCCTGGACGGCTACGCGGATACCTAAGTAGGTGCTGCCCCAAACAACATAAACAATAAATAAATGAACTAGTCCGGATAAACTGAGTTTATTCATTTTTTATTAACCCCAGTTTTTCATATAAAAAGATGGTAAAAATATTAATGACCAGACCCCATACACCGGCATGGATACCCCAGGGCTTGGCGGGGACCGACAACCCCAGTTTGTTAGCCACCATCATGCCTACGGCGAAAGCGGTGCCCAGGGCCATACCGGCCAAAATTGATTTTCCCCGAACACTTTTAATATGAAGGCCAAAAAAGATCGCCGGTGCGATTTGTATCAAAAGCTCCAGCTTGATCTCTAGGAGCCGCCAGATAGTTTGAGGTAAAATAATAGCAAGGTATACTGAAAACGCCATGATTCCCCAAGAAATCATTTTCCCAAGATACGTGAGGTCAGCCTGACTTTTATTTGGCTTGAACCGAGCATAAAAGTCTTTCGTAATGATGGATGACATGGATAGTAATGCTGAATCCACCGTGGACATGATAGCAGCAATGGTGGCTGATAAAAACAGGACCATTACGCTAGTGTCTATGGCGTCGCGGTTTCCTAAATCCTGGAGCACAAGTAAGGTAGCTTCTTCACTTGTTTGGCGGTCCAGCCCCGGAAAAAGGGCTAGGGCAGTGAGACCAACCACAACCATAAACAAAGTGGTGACCAAAGGCATAAATGCCATGATCTGGATCGATCGTTTGAGGGTCGTTTCATTACTGGCGGCATAGATACGCTGTACCGCGTGGGGATAAAGTGAAATTCCAAAGAAGCCTAAACATACGGTGCTGAACCAGGTTAATTTTTGGGTCCAGGTTGGCGGGGCCAATTTTTCCGGTGTTGAATCAGCCAATTGATCAAAAATGAATTGAAAGCCGCCATATTCCATTTGAATGGTGAAAAAAATGGTAATTACCCCAGCCATGAGAATGATTCCCTGTAGCGCGTCCGTCCAGGCCACGCTGCGCACGCCTCCCAGCGTTTCATAGATGACCATGACCAGGGAAACAGCAATGATACCATAGGCAAAAGGAATAATGCCGCCGGTTACCGCCACAACGATATATCCAATAGCCTTTAGAATAGTCACTCTTCTCAAAGTTATTTAAGTGGTGAACAAAGTCAGAAGAGGTGTAATATTTTTCTACTAGATTAACTTTTTTCCCATCAGATGAAATAAAGTATCCAAAATCGTATGTTCCAGGTTCTGTTTCCCTTACAAATTTACTAAACCTTTTTAAAAATTCTTCTACATCAGATGACGAAAATCCTTTATTAACTTTTAATTCTGCTAAGCCAAGAACTCTTTGGGAACTTTTATTGACGGCCTCGGCAGCCTTTACTTCTCTGTCGATTAAACTTGGATCAAAAAAATGATATGCAGAAACTATTTTTTCATTTTCAAAACGGAAGCCGTGATGAACAATAATTTTCACATCCTCACCCGTATACCTTCCCTTTCCTGACCATTGAAACCAGGCCATGGACCATGTAGTGCCGTTGTTATATTTAGCAGATGTAAGATTTATTCCTTCACTATCATTTTTAATGTTATCAAATAAATCGTGATGTCCTTCAGCCGCTGAGAGCCATCCTTCTTTATCTACTTTGACATTATTAAAGTAGTATTCTCCAGAATCGTCTGAAATCATGTCTGCAATTTCACGAAATTTACCTTCAGAATATTTTTGCATTAATTGTTTAGTCATTTGAACTTCAGAACTACTGTCATCTAAAATGCCACTAAGATCGCCAGTTGGAATCTGATTACAACTCAGAAAGATTGTAGAAAGTAATAGTAAAATTTTTTTCATTATAATTGATTTATGTTTTGATCTAAATATACAAATTATATTCTATATCCCTCACCTTAATGAATATGCTAATAATTCTAGGTTATAATAGAATAGTCTATTACAAAAGAAATGAAATAAAAAAAGAGGTCAAAAATGACCTCTTGTCTATGATAGCACTCCTATTATTCAAAGTTTAAGCATAACTCAATTTTTTAGTAAATTAGATAAGGCTTAGACAGCTCGTAAAATTTCATTAAAACATTTGAAAGTTTTATTATCTACAAATCCTAGTAAAGGGTTCTCCGAATTAAAATCTATTAATTAGTTGTTCTTTGCAATTATTAAAATATTTCCTAGATTTGATTAAATCATAAACTAAATAATTTAAAAGATGAAAAAAATACTGTTTATTTTACTATTCGTAGGAGTGAATTCAATCTGCTTTTCTCAAGATTCAAAACTAACAAATGATGAGAAGAAGCAGATTTTAGCTGAAAGTCCATTCAACAATGTTTATCCTGAATCAATACTTAAAAGTTCAGCTACTTATTTTAAAGCTCAAATGGGCTTATATAAAGAAGGAGCTATAGCTGAAAAAGAGGCTCATTTGGTAGCACTTGGAACATCGGCAGTGATTAAATGTCAATATTGTATTCCTTATCACATAGCTGAGCTAAAGAGGTTAGGAGCTTCAGAAGATGAAATAAAAACGGCAGTTCTTATAGCAGCAGATATTATGAAAATGAGTACACTGTTTTATGGGAATGAGTTTGATTTAGAGGCATTTAAAAAATTACTTAAAGGCGAATAAAAACTAAAAACATTACTTTTTAGTTTTTATTAAATTAAAAAAGGTTTACATTTCTGTAAACCTTTTTTGCTCCCCCTATTATTCAGGGTTGCAGCATAACGAAGTCAATTTGCGACTTTGATGGGTAAAAAGGAATGGAAAAAAAATTAATGTTTTAGTAGTATTTTCCTTTTGAAAACTATTTGACTTTTGTTCTTTAGATAGGCGGTGTAGTTTAGGCGCATATACCAGGAAAGCGCCAACAGCCGCAGACAAAAGGGTTACGAGGACCAGAGCATGATATCCTTCCCTGTAGGCCCGGGCGGAAAAACCCACTAGCGTATTGCCGCTGTATTGTGTGGCATATAAGGTCAGAAATAAGACCAAAAGTCCCATACCCCGCCCTGCAAGGTAAAAGTCGGCCAGGGAGTTTTCCTTCCTTGCCCGACGCCCCAAGTATCCAATAATGATCAGGGATAAAATATACAGCCCTAAAAAAACGATTCCTCCGGGCCCGAGAAGTGCGGTTTGGTTCACCTTAATCCCGGGTTTGCCAGTATTTTCCTAAGACATAAGCAATAATAATGGAATAGATTGTGGCTGTGAATACAGCATAGAAGGCCCATTCAGGCAGTCCTAGAATGGTGCGATTGGATTCAGTGAACCACCATGGCACGGTCAAAACCAAGGCCGAGATTGATATTAAAAGTGCTTTACTACGCGTCATGGTTCAGTGAAAAATGAATTCAGGAACGGGCTGTACAGCGGATAAAATCGGGCTTTCTTTACCCTTAAGGTATTGGTCAAAGAATTCCAAAGATAATTGGTTAATTAAGTAAACTGACCGGTGTTGGTCAATTTCTCCCACTTCAAGTATGTAGCGGACCAACGGTGAAAACAATGGTGTATCGGTATAATCCAAATGTAGGGTTCCCCTGATGGTAATACGGTAAGCGGGACCGCGATTATTATTCATGATCGTATCCACAAGTGTATAGTTTGAAGGATAATCTGAAGTATTCCAGTGAGGACGCCCCATGTATAAAAAGGGCTGTGCCAGTCCGGAACGCAGGACTTCCATTGGTACGGGGTTCATCCAGCTGTCCATAACGGATACAGCTTTTATGCGGTTATCCACGTAGGATGCCAGCGTGCTTGTGCCGCCCCCGAAAGAATGGCCAGCAACACCGATCTTATCCAAATTCAAATACCCGCTTAAGGGATGTTTGATTGATCCGGATTGAATGTGCTCCAACTGGTCAATGATAAAACGGATATCCGCTGTGCGGGTGTTGATCTGTTTTCGCCGGATATACACACTGTCTGGGTGCCCCGTAATATGTGAACGGTAATCAGCGGTGCTCCCATCCGGGAAAACAGTGATGTTCGCATCGTGGCTATGGTTCACGGTGACAACAGCATACCCGTGGCTGGCTAGTTTCTCCGCCAAGGATGTATGCATTTGACGCATTCCTGTAATCCCGTGGGAAATAATAATGATTGGCAGGGGCGCCGCAACAGGATTTGGTATTAAATCCCTATAGCTGTTGGTTTTGGTGAGTCCCAGGTGACTAACCAGGAGCCCGGGAAAACCGCCAGCTATTCCTATAGCTTTTGCCCTGAGATCAATCCGGTCTATATAAGGCACTTTTTTGGATTTCTTCCCCATTTGCCCGGGATACCAAAATTGAACCATGATCTGCCTTTTATCGTCGGGGTCTTCATCGGTGAACCATTCCAACCGGTTTTGATCGACCCAGTGATGGGTTGTGGACCCCACGTTAAATGATCCTGTCAGCTCAGGAAGTTGAATTATCGGGGAAGCGATGGGCAGAATTATGGAAACGCCTAAACTGATAATCAATACAGTTTTCAAAAGCATTGAAATGTACCTAGTTTTCAGAAGGGCCAATCCGGGGATGAGGATATAGGCAGGAATCATTTGCCATCGGGGCTGTTCTAAAAAGAAGTGAATGAGGAATACAGCCAGAAGTATTTTTAACAGCAGGCCCAAATGCTGCCGCTTACCGGGAGAAGCATAAATTTGAACAATCCCCCAGGTAAGTAAAACGATCAATATAATTTCAAATGGCCTCAATACAACCCCTATTAATAAATTGTTTTAGTAGTGCTCGGTTGAGAGGGCCTCAACTTTTTTAGGATCAATTGGTTCAGACATTCCCATATGAAAAGCCAAAAACCACATGACAAAAATTCCGAAGCTTAAAAAAAGTAATTGCCAAATCCACAGGGAGGGAAGGCCAAAAGGCACCCACAGTGCCGGTGAATTGGGATCGGAAAAAAGATTGTTCCCGATGGTGGCAAAGGGGCCAAATCCAACCAAAAACCAAAACAAAGTCAGGCCCCAAGCCAATTTGATTTTCTTTTTTCTTTCCAGCGTCATACCCGTTACAGATTGGAGAAGCTGATGCTTTTTGGCTTTAATCGCTTTTGCCGTATCTGATTCACTGGAGAAATGGGACATCAGGAATGTGGTTAGGAGATTAAAGAAGATACCCCACCCCGCACTATGAATCGTTAATGGATATGCGCCCCAAGGGACACCGAACCAGGCAGAAGTTCTATCTGTTAGCGTAACTGCAATTAACCCGACAATAAGGCCGGTGACGACACCCTTGGTGGTGAATCCTTTATAATAACAAACGCCAATTAGGGCAGGATACATCTGGAATCCATAGGCCACCGCCAGACCTCCAAGCATCACAATGGCCTGGCTGGAATTTGCGGCCACGATCAAAGCGGCTCCCGCCACCAATACGACGAATAGTCTCCCCGTCATTTTTTGGGTATGGTCGGTGGCACCAGGTGAAATGTACTTAGCATAAATATCCCGGGTCACCATGGCGCTGAAAGTAGACATATAAGCCGAACCAGTGCTCTGCATGGCGGCCAGCGCACAGACGGCTAAAAGACCAACCAGCCAGGGAACGGTGTCTGAAAGAAGGTTAATTAATTCTGGGACAAGGTTTTTATCACTGATGTTTTCCAGGACGCCGTTGGAAACTAGAACATGACCGCCCATCCCTTGGAAAATGGTAAAAGTAAACAGGAGGAGTCCTACCACGAGGGATGAAGCCACCACCTGCTGCCAGCGAAAGGCTTGAGGTGTTTTATTGGAAAAGGCCCACATAGAAAAGGCCGGTGAGGACTGGATACCCATGAGTGCGAACATATATGTCATGCACATGATCCCCGTCCAAGCGCCCCCGGAGGCCTTCGAACCTGCCGAGACCATTTGAATACTTCCTGGGATAGCCACCTTCATGGAATACCCATCTGGAGTGAGGTTCTGCCCGGTGGAAACATCATCATTGACCATCTGTGCCAAACCGGATGTGAAACCACTCCAGCCACCGGCGTAATGAATGGCAATGCCGCCTAATATGGCAATCCCGATGGCAAGAAGGATGGCCTGAGCACAATCCACATAGGCGACGGATTTTAATCCACCGGAGGCTACATAGATTACCACAACCGCCGTGAGGGCAAACATGCCGAAATTCACACTGACCAGTCCGTCGGAAAGGACATTGAATAAACTGCCCGACGCTCTGAGCTGGACACCCAAGTAGGGGACGCTGAAAAGAAAAGCAACTAGAACAGTAAGAAGTCGCATGGCATTCCCGCCGTAATAATCGGCATACATTTCACCGGGGGTGATATAGCGATATGCTTTGCCGAGGACCCATTGCCGCCGCAGAAACAGTACCCCTGTAAATGGAATTGTAAGGGCATAAAAAGAAGCGAAAGCATAGGGTAAACCATCGGTGAATATTTTTCCCGGATGACCTACAAAAGTCCAGCCACTGAAACTGGTGGCGGTGGCCGCCAAAACAAATACCCATACACCGATTGATCTTCCTGCTAAGAAATAATCAGTTGATGTTTTGGCCGAGCGGGCTCCTTTAAAGCCCCAGAACAGGCAATAGGCCCAGTAAATACCTACAAATGCTATGAGCCAGATGAATTTTGCTTCCATATTAAAAATTTCCCCCCTGTTTAGGATCGGGAATTATAGGTTAACGGGATGGAAAGTGGGAAGTGAAATTAGTTCGTAAGGAAAATTTGGGTTGAATCCAGAGAACCATCATTTTCCGCGGGAACCAGCCCTAATATTCTGCACATCATTTCATAGAGATGAATATTGGTAAGGCCGGGACCTTTTATCCCTGATTTGAAGGCAGGACCATACCCCACAAAAATACCGCCCATGGATTTGTAGATAGGGTCGTATCCATGGGTGGCCCCGTTATATCTTTCAGAATTGTTATTCTCGTTGAAGTGAACACGAGTGGAAATAGACCAATGTTCATGGGCCACCGCCGTGATGGGTTGTATTCGCCGATGAGTATTATAATGAAGTTGCGCCGGCGCTTCACCCTTTTTGTAGACGCTCAATTTTGGGTGGGCATTTTTTAATTTCACATAAATTGGGTCTACATTACCCTTGGGCAGAATAGACGCCACTGGTGTCCAATCCACCATAGTCACATTATCCATATCTATATAATCATCTAGAAAGATCATGGAATCGGGAGAAGTAGATGCCATTCCATGATCCGTTACCAGTATAATATTTGTATTCTTAAACATATCTCGAGATTTAAGGCCGCCAATTAGCCGGCCGATGGTGCGATCCATTTCTTGGATGCCAGCGATTACTTCCTCTGAATCGGGCCCATGATCATGCCCCACATCATCCATATGGCTGAAGTAGGTGGAAACGAATTGAGGTCGTTTGGACGGGGCATAATCCAGCCATTTTAAAATTTGATCTACGCGCGCATTATGAGAAATGGAGCCGTCGTAAACAAAATATTCAGTCGGGCGAATACCAAGGATCTCAGCTTCCGATGCGGGCCAGAACATGGTCATAGCTGTTTGATCTTGCTTTTCGGCGGTAACCCAGATGGGTTCTGCTTCATACCATTTGCCATCCAATACTGGTTTGCTGCCCTGTCCGATATAATAGTATTCGTCAAACACCGGATCGTACATTGTATTGGCAATGATGCCATGATTCTCAGGGTAACGGCCCGTGACTATTGAAATGTGATTTGGAAATGTTTTGCTGGGGAAAACAGGTATAAGTGCTCTTGCTTGTGATCCTAATTGGATCAATTCATCGAAATTGGGCGTGTCTGTTTTGTCAAAATAATCCCAGCGAAAACCATCCATGGAGATTAATATTAAAGGTGTTTTTGCGTCGGCTGATTTTTCTTCACTGGGACAAGCACTTAGTAGAAGAATAGAAAAGACAGTAAAAACAAAAAGCCGTCTTGGAATGATGGGTAGTTTAAATTCTAACTTCATAAGGATGGAATAATTTAGGGAAAAACAATGGGATTCAAAAAACTGGACTTTACAGAATATCCGGAATCTGAGATGCGAGCCCGGTCATTGGATTTTTTAAATAATATTTTGGAAAGAAGAACCATAAGAGATTTTTCTAATCGTCCGGTTCCCCTTGAAATTATTGAAAACTGCATTAAAGCAGCAGCCTCTGCTCCCTCAGGCGCAAACAAGCAGCCCTGGCAATTCGTCATTGTTGAGGACTCTGCTGTGAAAGTAAAGATCCGTGAAGCAGCGGAAAAAGAAGAAAAAGAATTTTACGACCACCGCGCCACTAAGGAATGGCTGGAAGACTTGAACCAATTCGGCACGGACTGGCATAAGCCCTTTTTAGAAATTGCCCCCTACCTTATTGTTGTATTCCGCCAAATCTATGATGTGGAAGATGACGGCAGCCAGCGTAAAAATTATTATGTAAATGAATCGGTGGGTATTGCTTCCGGTTTCCTATTGGCGGCTCTCCATAATGCAGGCTTGGCCACTCTCACCCATACCCCCAGCCCCATGAATTTTTTAGGAGAGATCCTGGAACGCCCCGCTAACGAAAAAGCATTTTTATTAATCCCCGTAGGTTACCCTGCAGATGATGCGGAAGTTCCGGAGATCACTAAAAAACGATTCAAAGATATTTCAAAGAAAGTATAATTAATGCGGATGTTTTTAGGGTTCGCTTTGGCCTTTCATGCTCAAATTATTCTTGTCCAAGATTCGCACTTTAATACCTATACAGAACCCTTAACGGGTTCGAAACTCTTTATCAAGATGGTTCCGGTCACGGGCGGCACATTCAACTTGGGGAGCCCTAAAAAGGAAAAAGACCGGAAAAACGATGAAGGCCCAGCGCATGAAGTAACGGTGGATGATTTTTGGATGGCGGAAGTGGAAATCAGTTGGGATATTTATGAATTGTTCCTGAATAGGAAAATTGATCATACGTTCGGCAAAAGGGGCCAGATTGATTTAGATATAGATGGTGTTTCGGGGGCTACGCCCCCTTACGTGAATTATAACAAGAACGAGTTGCCCGCGATTAATGTAACCCAGTATGCCGCTTCCCAATTCTGCAAATGGTTCACGGCTAAGACAGGACGGTATTACCGATTGCCCACGGAAGCGGAATGGGAATATGCCTGTCGCGGAGGTAAAACCACAGCCTATTCATTTGGGAAAAATGCCAAAGAAATTGATCAATTCGGATGGTACAAAGGCAACAGTAAAGGCAAACTCCATAAAAGCAGAATGAAGAAGCCCAATAAATTTGGGTTGTATGATATGCATGGAAATGCAGCGGAATGGGTATTGGACAGTTATGATCCCGAGGCCTATATTACTTGGGAGAAGGGGATTAAGAATCCGGTGAAAAAGAATCGGGTGCTTTATCCAAGAGTTGTTCGTGGCGGGTCATTTAAAGATGATCCGGCAAAACTTCGCTCTGCCGCCAGGGGATATTCCACTCACGTCTGGAAACAGCGCGATCCCCAAATTCCAAAAAGCTTATGGTGGCATACGGATGCCACTCACATTGGATTTCGAATTGTTCGACCCCGAAATGAACCTGATAAAAATGATTTACATAAACTTTGGGTACAACCCAAAAAGGAATATTGAGGTACTATGAAGAAAGAAATTGAAACCATCAATCGTCGAGGATTTTTAGAACATTCGGCTAAAATTACCGCTGCCGGATTACTCTTAAGCCGTCTGCCAGCCGCTTCAAAAAAACTTGTCTCCATTGAGGGTGAAATTAAAGTTGCTCTCATTGGTTGCGGCGGCCGGGGCACCGGGGCAGCTTCCCAGGCATTGGAAGCAGATCCTGATGTAAGACTGGTGGCCATTGCCGATGCCTTTTTAGATCGAGCAGAAGAATGCCTGAAAAACCTATTGGAAAAATTTGAAGGATCAGAAGACCGGATCAAAATAAATCGTGAAACCATATTCACCGGCTTTGACGCTTACAAACAAGCAATTGATATGGCCGATGTTGTTATCCTTACCACGCCACCCGCATTTCGTCCCATCCATTTTAAATATGCCATTAGCCAGGATAAGCATGTTTTTATGGAAAAACCGGTGGCTACTGATGTAGCTGGAATTCGCAAGGTGCTTGAAGCGGGGAAAGAAGCCCAGCGCAAAAAACTCAACGTGGTTGTTGGACTCCAGCGCCATTACCAGCGGAATTATCAATCGGTTAAAAATAAAATCGATCGGGGGAGGATTGGGGATATTGTTTCTGGACAGGTCTATTGGAACAGCGGCGGCGTGTGGGTTCGTCCGCGGGAAAAAGGCCAAACGGAATTGGAATACCAAATGCGGAATTGGTACTATTTCAACTGGCTTTGCGGCGACCATATTGTTGAACAGCATATTCATAATATTGATGTGGCCAACTGGTTTATCGGTGCCACGCCAGTGTCAGCTCAGGGCATGGGCGGCCGTGAAGTGCGCAAGGGCAAGGACCACGGCCAAATTTTTGATCACCATTTTGTAGAATTCACCTACCCTGACGGCCAAATGGTGGCCAGCCAGTGCCGCCATCAGGAGGGATGTATGAACCGGGTGGAAGAAGTATTCCAAGGTACCCGGGGAAATATTACTACCAATGGCGGTCATGCGGGCATCATGAAAAACAAGCGCGGTAAGGCGGTTTATGAACACGATGGCGAGGGTGATATGGATCCTTACCAGCAAGAGCATAATGAATTGTTCGCTGCCATTAAAGCGGGAGAGCACCGTATGGATGATACGGACCGCGGTGCCGAAGCAACAATGACTGCCATCTTGGGACGCATGGCCACCTATTCCGGGCAGATGATTACTTGGGACGAGGCCATGGCTTTAGATCATAAACTGGTGCCCGAACTTCATTCTTTCAACGACACAGCGCCGGTTCTCCCGGATAAAAACGGCAACTATCCCGTGCCTGTCCCCGGCGTAACAACCTATAGGTAAACCATGAAAAGACGATCATTTATTATAAAAGGCTTGGCGATTGCGTCGGCCCCCTTTATCACCAGTGGATTACTGGCACGAGCATTAAAGGAAAAATCCATTGGTGAAAAACCATTCAACCTGAATTATGCGCCTCACTTCGGCATGTTTAAACACAACGCCGGCGATGATCTCATTGACCAGCTCCAATTCATGTATGAACATGGGTTTCGGTCCTTGGAAGATAATGGCATGAAAGGCCGGACTGTAGATATGCAAAAAAAGATCGCTAAAAAGATGAGCTATTTGGGAATGGACATGGGCGTTTTTGTGGCCCATAAAATCTATTGGCGGGAGCCCAACCTCACCAGTGGCGATAAAGCGCTCCATGATGAATTTGTGCAAAACGTGAAAGATTCGGTTGAAGTGGCCAAACGGGTCAATGCCACTTGGATGACCGTAGTGCCGGGGTATGTGGACTTAAAAAAAGAAATGGCCTACCAGACCGCCAACGTGGTTGAAGCATTGCGCCGGGCAAGTGAAGCGCTGGAATCTCATGGCCTTATCATGGTGCTGGAGCCCCTAAACTGGTGGGCCAATCACGCCGGTCAGTTTTTGACTGAAATTCCCCAAGCTTACGAGATCTGCCGGGCGGTGGACAGTCCATCCTGTAAGATTCTTTTCGATATTTACCATCAACAGATTTCGGAAGGAAACCTGATACCCAACATGGATAAGGCATGGAAGGAGATCGCCTATTTCCAGATTGGGGATAATCCCGGGCGAAAGGAACCCACTACCGGTGAAATCAATTATTTGAACGTGTTTAAGCATATCTATGATAAAGGGTTTAAGGGTGTTTTGGGGATGGAACACGGGAACTCCAAACCGGGGAAAATGGGAGAAATAGCGGTCATCGAAGCTTATCGTCAAGTGGACAATTTTTAAGGAGAAAAATATGAAATCAAGAATATTTTTATGCATCTTAATGATTGGTGGGATTGGGGCCCAAACCCGATTTCTGCCGGCTGATACAACGGTAGTGACCGATCATAAAACTACCATTAAGGGAAAGCGGGTAGAATATACCGCCACCACAGGCACCCAGCCCGTGTGGAACGAGGACGGGAAGTCCATCGCTTACGTTCATTATACCTATTATGAACGGACCGATGCAAGGGATAAAGCTGTACGACCGATTATGATCTCCTTCAACGGCGGTCCCGGCTCCGGTTCGGTGTGGATGCACATGGCTTATACTGGTCCGATGATCCTGAATGTGGATGATGAAGGATTTCCCGTCCAGCCCTATGGGGTGAAGAACAATCCATATTCTATCTTGGATATGGCGGATATTGTCTATGTAAACCCGGTGAATACGGGCTATTCCCGGATCGTGGATAAGGAAGCAAAGAAAGAAACCTTTTTCGGGGTGAATGCGGATATCAAATACTTGGCTGAATGGATCAATACCTTCATTCAGCGTGTAAATCGTTGGGAATCCCCAAAATATTTAATCGGCGAAAGTTATGGCACTACTCGTGCGTCGGGGCTTGCTTATGCCCTCCAGGGCAGCCAATGGATGTATCTTAACGGTGTTATTTTGGTTTCACCAACTGAACTGGGAATTGATTCCGGTAGTGGAAGGCGGGCCGGGCCGGTGGGCGCCGCATTGCGCGTCCCCTATTTTGCCGCTGCTGCATGGTATCACAATAAATTACCGCCAGACATTCAGCGCAAGGATTTGTTGGATGTACTAGATGAAGCGGAAGATTATGCCGTGAATGATCTCATGGCGGTCATTGCAAAGGGCGGCTTCGTGGATGAAAAAGAGCGGGATAACGCAGCGGCTAAAATGGCACGCTATTCAGGGATATCAAAAGAGTCCATTCTGTCTTATAACTTGGATGTGCCCTCTTCGTTCTTCTGGAAAGAACTCCTGCGAGAAGAAGGTTTCACCGTAGGCCGTTTGGATTCCCGCTATAAGGGAATTGATAAAACCAAAGGGGGCGACAGTCCTGACTTCAATTCTGAACTCACATCCTGGCTTCATTCCTTTACCCCTGCTATCAATTATTATTATAAAAATGTGCTCAATTTTGAAACGGACATAAAATACAATATGTTCGGCCCCGTCCGGCCCTGGGACAGTTCTGATAATAGAACAGGAGAGAACCTGCGCCAAGCCATGGCCCAGAACCCCTTCCTTCATACCATGATCCAATCTGGTTACTACGATGGCGCCACAAAATATTTTGATGCAAAATATACTATGTGGCGCCTAGACCCCAGCGGTAGGATGAAAGATCGCTTGAACTTCAAGGGCTACCGCAGCGGCCACATGATGTACCTGCGAAAGGAAGATCTGAAACAATCCAATGAAGATATCCGAGATTTCATTAAGAAATCCACACCTAAAAAAGGCGAACCGGCAAAATATTAAGTAAAAATCATTAAGTTGGTGTTAAGTTCTGGGAAATGAGATCATCAGTACTAACATTTGCCACCGGTATTTTCGTGGCCCTTTTTGTTATGGGGTGTGCTTCCACATACGGGCCGCGGGGACCCATGGGTGGATATGAAGATAAATCTGTCGGTGATAATATGTTTGAAGTTCGCTTTTACGGCAACCAGCACACGACTGCCGATAAAGTAACACAGATGCTTTTATACCGCTGTGCAGAACTGACCACATCGAAAGGATTTGATTCTTTTGTGGTGCTCCAGGATCAGAGCTACAGCAATACAGCAGTTCACAACCCGACTATTGATAAACCCTTTAAAACAGTGGAATCAGAATCGGTGGGTGTGCGAACGGTGGTTTCCCCGGACTTTACCCGGGCCACCACATCCACTGATTGGGTGGGTATTTATGTCATATCTATGTATAATGAAAATGATTCTCCCTTTTCGAAGTATAAAAAAAGCCGCCTGGATGCGGCGCAGATTATCAGTGATTTAAAATCGGAATTGGAGTAAAAAGTAAAGTCACAAAAGGAAATCTCTTGAGCCAGAAGCGTTTCATTTAGTTTATTTTAATTTCTTCTCTTTTTTGATTTTCAATTATGAAATCAATTCCACAAGTCAGCT
>CEPZ01033286.1_pt1 | contig 35195 bp, 52 predicted proteins | sample 530461 | NCBI WGS metagenome assembly CEPZ01 (sample SAMEA2620106, study PRJEB7988) | marine metagenome | isolation source: saline water (ENVO:00002010), including
TCCAAATAAGAATAAAGCCACAACAGCTATAGCCACAAATATAATCACTTTATTCCTTTCCATATACTCAAAACAAAACTTATACATATAAAAGCATTTCTATTCAATTAATATCTGTACCTTTCCCGGTAACGCCTTCTCACCATCTTTTTTTATTTCCAATTTTAATTTAAATTCTTTTTCAATAAACTCCTTTTCACTTTCCAAAGCTTCTAATTCTTTCTTTTGATTTAAAATAAATTTAGGCAACCCTTTTTTCTTCAACATCCCTAACAATTTAATACTTTCTTTCTCTTTTCCTTTCACTTTAAACTTCATATCTCCTTTACCTTCCTTCAACACTTTCTCATACAATTTATATTTCCACTCTTCAGCTACAAGTAAAGTTATTTTTTTAGGATTTTCAATCTTAACTAATTTCAAAACATTATTTATATCTGAAATAGTACTCGAAACAAAATTCTCTAAATTCTCTAATTCCAGGTCTATTTTCTTAGAATTCAATTGAGGCCAATCTGCCAAACTTACATAATCTTCTCCATATAGTTCCTCACATACATGAGGGGCAAAACAACTCAAGACAATACTTAATTTACTTACACTTTCCTTATACACCTCTTCACTCAAGTTTTCTCTAAATTTATATAAATAATTCACAAAACCCATTACTTTACTCAAAACTAAATTAAAATCAAAATTTTCAAAATCCGATTCAATATTCTTAATTAACAAATTCAATTTACTTAATACATTTTTATCTTTACTATTATCTTTAATCTTAACTTTCTCTTTCAAACTATAAACTTTATTCATAAACTTATAAGCCCCTTCAATTCCTTTGCCATCCCACTCTACAGTCTTACCCGGATGTGATAAGCTCAATAAAAACACCCTAACACTATCTACCCCATATCTCTCAATCATGTCATCCTGAACCACCACATTACCTCTACTCTTACTCATTCTAGCCCCCTCTTTATACACCACTCCTTGAGTAAATAACTTCAAGAAAGGTTCATCAAAATTTAACAATCCAAAATCCCTCAAAGCTTTAACAAAAAATCTGGCATAAAGTAAATGTAAAACCGCATGCTCCGCTCCTCCAATATACTGATCCACCGGCATCCAGTACTTCACTTTCTTCTTACTAAACATTTCTTTCTCATTTTTACTATCACAATATCTTAAAAAATACCAAGATGAATCAAAGAAAGTATCCATAGTATCAGTTTCCCTCCTTCCATTACCCTTACATTTAGGACACTTAACCTCTAAAAATTCTTTTTTCTTAAGTAAAGGATTTCCCTCTCCATCAAACTTAATATCCTCTGGCAATTTAATTGGTAATTCTTTTTCATTTAGAGGAACAGCTCCACATTTATCACAATATACAATTGGAATAGGTGTCCCCCAATACCTCTGCCTTGAAATTAACCAATCTCTTAACTTATACTCCACAGTCCTCTTACCAAATTTCTCTTTTTCTAAGTATTTCCCAATTTCTTCTATGGCTTCCAAATTATTCATTCCATTAAACTCATCAGCAGAATTAACTACAACACCCACATCTACAAAAGCCCTCATCATCTTCTCCGCATCTAACTCATGCTCTTTAGGCTTAATCACAATTTTAATTGGAATCTTATATTTTTTAGCAAACTCAAAATCTCTTTGATCATGTCCAGGTACAGCCATCACAGCCCCAGTTCCATATTCAGCTACAACAAAATTAGCTATATATATAGGCACTTCAGCCCCATTTACTGGATTTATAGCATACTTACCTATAAACAAACCTTCTTTCTCAGTATCTTCCGCTGTCCTTTCATATTTATCTTCTAACACTACTTTATCTATAAACCTCTTTACTTCTTTTTCTTTTTCAGTCCCTTTCACCAATTCCATCACTTTAGGATTTTCAGGAGCTAAAACCATAAATGTAACTCCCCATAATGTATCAGGTCTAGTTGTAAATACTTTTAATTCCTCTCCATCTTTTATCTTAAATTTAATTTCCACACCTTTACTCTTTCCAATCCAACTTTCCTGCATTTTCTTTATCTTCTCAGGCCAACCTTCTAATATTTTCAAATCTTTTAACAATTCATCCGCATATTTAGTAATTTTCAAGAACCATTGCTCTAATTGTTTAACCTCTACAGGATTGTGACATCTCCAACACTCCCCTTGCTCTACTTGCTCGTTCGCTAATACAGTTCCACAATGTTCACACCAATTAACTGGTGCTTTCTTCCTATAAACTAAGCCTTTCTCTAAAAATTTTAAGAATAATAATTGATTCCATTTATAATAATTAACATCACATGTTCTAACTACCCTAGACCAACTATAACTATTCCCTAAAGCCTTCAATTGATTTGTAAAACTTTTAATCGACTTATCTGTATATTCTTTAGGGTGTATCCCTTCCTTAATAGCCGCATTCTCTGCTGGTAAGCCAAATGCATCAAAGCCCATTGGATAAAGCACATTAAAGCCTTTTAATCTCTTAAAACGAGCATATACATCTCCAATAGCATAATTTCTACTATGGCCCATATGCAATCCACTCCCTGATGGATAAGGAAACATTTCTAAAACATAACATTTATTTTTCTTATTCTCATCTACCTCAAACACTTTATCTTTATCCCATCTCTTCTGCCATTTTTCCTCAATATCTCTAAATTCTTTCATCTTTTATTTTATATTGGTTAATTTTAAAAGGTTTTTTCTAATCATTTCCTCCCCAAAAATATATTTTAGCCATTCCAACTTGTCTGATCTTAACTTTTCTAGCACCCTCTAAAAATGCAAAACAGTTAGAGATAGTATGCCTAGAAATCTTCAATTTTTTAGATAATTCAGAAATTGTAAACCCATCTGGATTTCTCTTTAATTCTTTTATAATCTTCTCTCTATTTCTTTCCATTCTATTGCTTAACAATATAGTATACTATATTAAATAGTAATATTGCTTAACAATAAACTATATAAACTTTTTGAAAAGGCTTAAAAACCTCTTCAACTTAAGAATAATTAAGGGCCCGTAGCTCAGTCTGGATAGAGTGGCAGCCTTCTAAATAAATCTTGAAGAAAGCTGTAGGTCGAGGGTTCAAATCCCTTCGGGCCCGTCCTTTTTTTAATGTTAAACGACATATTCGTCATACTCGTCACGTACACACAGCGTTTATAAATGAAAAAATCTTATTTTAATTGTGAAAAGCAAATATCCTAAATCAATAATCAACACAGCGAAAAACCTTTATATTCAAGGAAAAAGTCAAAAAGAAGTTTGTAAAGAGTTGACTATCCCAGAGGGAAGTATTTGGAGAATTCTAAAAGATATCAAACAACAAGAAAGAAAGAAACTACCCAAAGGATTTAGGCCAAAACACACAATACCAAAAACCTCCACTTTTATGTCGAAAGAAAAGGCGAGAATTTTGGGGTACTTAGCAGCAGAAGGACATGTAAGAATGGATGAAGGTTATAATAAGAAAAAGAGAGCATTCTACAAAAGCAATGGAGTAATTGGATATAAACAAGCCAGATATAAACATGCTTTAATTTCCTTTTGTAGTACAGAACCTGAACTAATTAAAAAATACATAAAAGATTTTTATAAAGTTTATAAAATTAAAACAAAGTATATTAAAAAGAAATGTGAAGTAAGTATACGTTCCATAGAAGTTTATAAAGATTTAATAAAATATTGTAAATTCGGCTCAAAAGAATGGGAAATCCCAAAAGAAGTATTAAATAGGAATATATTCGGCAAAGAATGGTTAAAAGCTTTTTATGATGGAGAAGCACATATAGACAACCATGCCTATCAAAAAAGGATAGTTATCAACTCCATAAATCAAAAAGGATTAATAAGCATAAAGGATAATATACTTAAAAAGATAGGAGTTACAAGCAAATTGTATGGTCCTTATCATTGGAAAAATTTCAAAAGTTTCAGATTAATAATAAGTAGAAAGGACAATTTAATAAAGTTTAATGAGGAGATTGGATTCTATCATCCTAAAAAACAAGATAAGCTTCAGAAACTCTTATAAATCTTATATCTTAAAATAAAGAGAGAGGGTGGGTAGCCAAATCCGGTTAAGGCATCTGCCTGCAGAGCAGAGATTTGGGGGTTCAAATTAGCGAACAACTATGAAAGTCCCTCCCCACCCTTATCAAACTACTCCTATCTAAAAAATAAAAAGAAAAAAAGAAAAAGCCTTTTTTCCGCGAACGCTTTTCTAAAGGGTTCTTATTGATTAAGCTTTCTTCCAAAGAAAATAGCTTTTATGAAGAATAAAGCTACAACAATTAACACTATGTCCCCAATTATCCAGAATAATGTTGAACCCTTTCCGCTAAAGATATCTAAACCTAGACCTTCTTTACTTTTAACATCAAAGTTAAAAGAGAAGCTTTGTTCGTCATATTCTGTTGGTTTAACGCTAACTGTAGCTGAATGCATTCCTTCACTTACATCATCCTTAACTTTTAAATCAAAGTAAAGATTGTTTTCTCCAGGATGTAAGTTAACTGTTTGTGCTAAAATAGGTTCTGCCCAGTCACCCACAGTAGATATGCTAATAGTTCCAGATACATCACTAGCTTCATTATTAGTGAAAACAAAGTGTAAATTAGCTCTTTCTGCACCCGCTTCTATTTCTTTAACATTACTAGCTACATTCAGACTTACTTTGTTTCCGGGTATTACCGGAGTAGTTCCACCATTTTTAACTGTTAAAGTTACAAATTCTTGACCGTTGTCATAAACATCGTCATCGTCATCATAAATTGCAACTTCTAAAAGATAATCTTTTTCAACAGCATCTGTTGGAACTTCAACTGTAAACCTTTTCACAATATCGTCATCTGAATCTCCAGCTTTATCTAAATCAAATTTAGTAGAAACTTTGTTAATACCCAATTCAGTATTAATAAGTTTAACATAAACATCTTCCTGATTTTTTGTACCTTCGTTTTGGATATCTATCCTTATATCAACAGATTCTCCAGGTTTTACAGTACTTAGAACAGCTTCTACTTCATCAACTACAACATCATTTTTATCTCTCTTGAAGTCTAGATTTACACTATCAAAATTACAATTTTGATCTTCGTCTCCATCTTCATATACCTTGATAAACATGACATATCTGTTGTCTACATCTAAATCAGTAGATTTTGGAACTTCTAATTCAAATTCAAATGTTTCAGAATTTCCATCTTTGATTTCTTCTGAGTCAGATTCAGCAGTAGTAATCTCTTCATCTTCATCTAAATCGTATAGAATAGCTTCTACAACAACATCTAGATCATCGTCTCCATCGTTTTCTACTTTAACATCTACATTAATACTATCTCCTGCTTTGAAGTCATCTCCAGTATCAGGTTCTTTAATATTAATATCTAAATCAGCAGTACTTCTAGAACTTGCATCTCCATCACTTGTGATACCATCTTCACAAATTTCTGGAAATACTTTTAAGTCTAAATCAAAAGTATCTAAAACATTAGTTCCAGACATAACTTTTACAATTCCACCGTAAGTATCTAAATCTAAATCTTGAGCATAGTTAACAGTTGCTGTAATTGTTTGAGTAGCTCCCGCATTCAAAGTTGAAAGAGTTGAAAAACTCAAAGTAATAGCATCACTCTCGCTATCAGTTAAGTCTAAAGCACTTGTATTTAAAGTTAAACCAGATAAAGCCACTGTACCGATATTTTTTAAAATAAAAGTATTAGTCAATCCAGTTTGTCCTTCCTCACCTACAATTTCTAAAGGATTACTTGTGCTATAAGTTTGAACTTCTAAAGGAGAGTTCACAACCACACTTAACGCAAAAGTAACCGGTGTAATAGCAGCTCCACCTTCTGTTCCATTCACAGTCACAGTTCCTTGATAAGTTTGTCCAATTAAAGTTAAATCATTTGGAATCACAACACTAGTTGTAACAGTTGTACTTGTACTGTCAACTAAAGTTGCTATAGGTGATACTGGATTAAAAGATACAACTGTAGAAGATATATTCTTTGTAGCATCAGTCACACCCACCAAATTAGAAATACTATAACTTATTGCAGTTACATTATTTCCTACAACATTGTCAGTTAAAATAAAACTTCCATTTACAGTCGCTCCTGGAGTTCCAACAGTTGGATCCGTATTTGTTGCAGTTAAAGCAAAAGCACTATTAATTGATAATAAAACTAATGCCAAAAATATACCACTTAACATTATTTTCTTATTCATTTTTATATTTTTGTCCTTACTTTCTCTTAAAGGTAAGAACTTTTAACCCCCATTTAACACCCCTAAAACTAATCTAAAAATCTATTATTTTACTTTATAAACCTTTCTATTTTACCTACTTTAGAATAACAACATGTTTTGATGAAACTTTTCAAAAAAGTTTCTAAAATAGGCTTATAATTATAGCTGAAACAAAGGGAATTAATAAATTATCGTCTATTTTCTTCCTCAAAACAAATAAATCCAACCCTTCTACACTCATCGCTACTAAAGCACCAAAAAAGGCTGCTTGCCAACTTACAAAAAAACTAGCTCCAATAGTACCCGCTATTATCCCCATAATGGTTCCTTCTAAAAATTTAAAATTACTAAAAGGATGTTTTACCTTACCAAATCTCCCAAAATGACAAAAACTGTCTCCTAAAACCAACACCATTATAGAAGCCAAAGCAATATCTTTTCTGAACAAACCTAAAACAATAATAGCACCCAAAACATAGGTCAAGGCCCCATATCCTGGAAACCTTTCTCTTTCCCTATCAAGATGTCTCAAAAACCAACTCACTGCAGGTAAATCTCTTTCTCTAGAAATCCAGGAAATCACAAATCCCATTAATAAAATACCAAATAAATATTCTAAATTCAAAATATCTTTATGCAATAGGTAAACCAAAACTAATCCAAATAGGATATGAAATACTTGCCGTTTTAATTCTTTAACCATTTTTTATATCCAAAATATACTCCAACACCCAACAAACCTCCCCCAATCACATCGCTTAAATAATGCCTTCCTAAATACAATCTGGAAAAGCTTACTAATAAAGCTAACCCTAAAAAAATCCATTTTGATGAAACTTTTTCAAATTCTTCAGACATAAATATAAATATAAAAAAATAAATCGTAGCATGACTACTTGGAAATCCGAATTCCAAATTTTCTGGTCTTGGTCTTTGGATTAAATACTTCAAAGCAAAACTAAGAACATAACTTGCACCAATACCTGCCCATAAATAAATCACTTTCTTTTTATTCCATAATAAATAACTACAAACCAAAATAAAAATAATCAAAAAAAGATAGGTACTAATGCTAAACATAAAAAAATTCAAAATATTTGATTTTAACCCATTTACAACTTCTAAAATTTTCTTGTCAAAAAAGAAACCAATAATCATTAATAAAAAAAATCCCAAAAACCAACCTTCTCGCTTCATAGCCCTCCTTAAACATCACTTATTTAAATAAATACTGGTTCAAAAATCTAATGGACTATTACAGCACTTTAATCTTAAGAATATTAACTCCTTTTATCCTATCTTATAATATCTTAAACAAATTCTTCTTTCCTTTAACTCTTAACTTTTCTTACTATATATATAGGCTCATTGACTCTCAAGTTTTTTTAATTGACACTTACTTAATTACTTTTAACAATTCTATCCTATTTACCCCTGCCTGTGCTGCTATTTCAGCTTATTTCCTTTTACTTCTTCTAACTGTTCTAACTAAAGATATAAAGTTCTTAATCCGGATTAAAATTTTCTTATTGGCTTCATTAGCTCTTTTTATTATTAATCTCCTCAGAATTTTAATTTTAATTGGAATCTTAGAAAAATATGGACTTAATACCTTCCAACAAACCCATAACATCTTTTGGATCTTATTTGGTTCTATTTTGGTTGCCTTAATCTGGATCCTCTTAACCAAATACTATAAAATAAAATCCACCCCTATTTACTCTGATCTGAAATATTTACTTAAGCAAATAAATGCTTTTAAACATTGAATTTCTTCTTTTGGTCAAGCTTATCTTTTTGGATGAGCTTTTTACTAAAAAGGTCAATATGAAAATCTCTGTAGATACGGAAATTGAAGAAATTGAAGAACTCAGACATGCAGTCGCAATTCTGGAAGAAGCTATTAAACGTAGAGAGGATCCTGATGCTGAACAACATATCCCAGATGAATCTCCAAGTGAACCTGAAACTCAAAACGAAGAATCCACTCAAGATTCTTTTGAAACTCCTCAGGAAACCCCGACTGAACCTGAAACCCTTACCCCGCAACCAGATGTAGATATGTCTTCTTTATCTATGTCCAATTACGGAGAGGAAAAAGAAAATCGAACAGTGGATAATTTATCTTCAGAACCTTCCTCCCCTCCAGAAACTCCAAATCAAGATAATAAAACCCAAATAAAAGAAATCATCCTATCTATAAGAAACCAAAATCCTGGTCAACCCATCCAAATGCAAGACATAATTACAAAAGCTTCAGAAAAAAACATCCCAGAAGATACAACTAGAAACTTGGTATCTGAACTTCAAAAAGACGGTTCTATTTAAAAAATGCCCATAAGAAAAGCTCAAAACATAGACGAAGTAATATCTTCAGATAATAAAAGTCTTAAAGAAGTCTGGGGTTATACAGGAAATAACCCTTATCATTATGAAAAATTGGCAAAACCAAACGATCCTTTAACAAGTGAGATAATTTCTAATTTCAAATCTAACCTAAAAATCTACTGTCTTTATTATTTTCCTTAAATAATTTTTTCCGTTTTTTAAATATCCAATACCCTATAATCAAAACCCCTACCACCCCAATAGTAATTAAACCAAAGTTCTTATCTAAAAACTCAATAACCTGTTTACCAAAATAGATTACAAATAAAGCTTCTAAGAAAAATCTCAAACCTCTACTCAAAGTAGAAAATATAATGAACTTCTTAAAATTAATATAAAATGCTCCTCCAGAAATTGTCACTAATTTAAACGGGATGGGTGTAAATCCAGCAATAAATACTGCCCAAGATTCATATTTATTATATAAATTATGTATTTTCCCTATTTTATTTTTAGAAAAAAATCTATCTAATATGGCTACCTTACCAAAATAACCCATGTAATATCCCAAAATAGCACCCAAAACACTTCCCAAGGTAGCAATCAAAGCGAAAAACAAAGCCCCTTGAGGAGGAGAAGCCAACATTAAAGGAATTAAAATAGTCTCGACTGGAAATGGATTAAAACTCGCTTCACTAAAAGCATAAAAAAATAATCCGACCCAACCTAGTGGTAAAAACACACTAGAAATATTTTCCATTAGGCCATTCAAAAATCCCATAAACCAACAGAAAAACCAAGACTATTTAATCTTTACTACCTTGAAATTTAATCAGATCTTCATTAGTTAACTTCTCACCTTTCTTTAATTTCTCTTCCACATTTTGACTCTTCTCTTCTAAATCTTTCTCTTGCTTCTCCTTCTCTTTCTCTTTCTTACCTTGATTAACTTCATCCAATTTTTTCTTAATTTTACTTACTTCCCCTAATTTATTTTTCAAATTCTTACTTACTTTATTGAATCCCTTTTTAGATTTTAAAAAACACTCAAAAGCTTTTTCCTGTTCTGAATTTAAAGTTTTTATTTTCTGGGAAAGTTCTAAATAAGAATTATATTCTTTCTTCCCTTTCTTGGCCATATCTTGTACTTGTTTATGAAACTCTTCAGCAATCTTCTTATCCATATTAATATCTTCATTGGCTTTAAATTTTTCATCTAAAAGCGCTTTATCTTCCTTAATTTTCTTATATTCTTGTCTTAATTTAGAAATTTTCTTCATTAACTTTTTCTCTTCACTAAATTTCAAGGCTTCTGTCTCAATTTTTAATTCCAGATCTTCAATTTGTTTCTTAAGCACACCCGGACTTGACCTTCTTTCAGAACCCAGAACATTTTCCTTTAAAGTTTTGACTTTCTCTATTTTCTCTTTTACTTCTTTATTCTTAGTTTCTCTTTTCTCTTTCAAATTTTTAACTCGAGAATTAATTTCCTCTTTCTTTTCCCTTTTCTCTTTAACTTCTTTAATTAAAGAAGAGACCTCTTTCTTGAGGTCTTCTTTTCTCTTAAACCACTTCTCTTTTTCAGGACCAACGATATTTAATTTCTTCCTTAGTTCAGTCAATTCTCTACGTAAAACTCCAAATTTATCTTGTAGATTCTTTCTTTCATTACTTTTTGTCATTTAATACCATTGGTTAATTACGTCTATCCAAATAACTGGCCTAAACCAGCAGCAGCCTCTTCAGTGGATTTCTTCTCTTCTTCAGGCTTTTTCTCTTCCTTCTTTTCTCCACCTTCAACAGCACCTTCACTTGGAGCAGCGGCAACAGGCGTAGCAGCAGCTTCTTTAATCGCAGCTTCAATATCTACACCATCTAATGAAGCAATCAAAGCTTTTACTTTAGTTTCCTCTACACTTACACCAGTAGCTTCCAGTACTTTCTTCACATTTCCTTCATTAATTTCTTTGCCTGCTTTATGTAATAACAATGCGGCATATACTTCTTCCATTTTTAATTTCCTCCTTGAACATTATTTTTTGATTCTTCAGGTTTTTCCTCAGAACTTTCTTTCTTTTCCTCAGGTTTAGATTCTTTCTTAGGTTTATTTTCTTCTAATTTTTTTGTCAAAGCTTCCCCTTCTTTATCTCCAGTTGCTAAATCCTTTTTAAGTTTATCTCTACCTGCATTTACAATTTTATCCAAAGCTAAGACTTCAGATTGAACTTTTCTTAATACTAATTGAACATTATCTTTAGTTATGTAACCTACACTTACTGTCAAATTCATAGCTTCATTTGCAATTCCTTTTAATTTATCCACATAAACACCATCATCCACTTCTAAAATATTTCTCTTAAACAAGGAACCATCCTCAAACGTAGCCACTAAATTCAAACCAATCTCCATTGGTTTCACTCCTAATTTCCCTAAAATATCTGCTACATTATCTTTAATCATTTCCCCTTCTTTAACCACAACAGAATCTTCCTTAACCGTAACTTTTCCACCCTCTACACTAGCTTTAATTCCTGCCGCCCCTAACTCCCCAATAATTGGTCCAGGTGGTAAGGCAGTTGGACCCGCGGGCACAACCAAATCTTTTGGAGCAATTTGTCCAGGTTTAGCTGCCACTTGACTTTTATTTTGTCTTAAAAATTTGGCTAATTTAAATGAAGAATCATTAGTTAAAATCAAAGTAGGCACAATATTATCCAGACACCCTTCTAATTTTTCCAAACCTTTATCCATATCTTTTAGAACAACCCTTAATAATCTCTTTTTTGTAACTCTTATCTCTCCATCAATTTTCTTTCTTGCAATCTGTAATTGAGGACTGGGCAGATTATTAATATCTAACAAACCAATGGTCTTGTATTTACTAATTAAACCCTTTAAAAGTTCAACTTCCTTTAACTTAACCTTACTCGGTTCCTTTTTCTCTTTCATCTTTCTTTGCTGAATCTTTCTTTTCTAAAGAAAGGTTCTTTCCTTCATTCTTTTTCTCTTCTATTTTTTCTTTTGGTTTTGATTGTTTTTTTTCCTCTTCAGGTTCTTCTTTGATTTCTTCTTTCTTAACATCTTCAACTTTAGTTTTTTTGCCAATCCTAACAGGTTTACTCATAGTAAATTTAATCAGAATATCTTTCACATTTCTCTCAGCATGAGGCAAAACATGAACAATTGCATCATAAACTGCCACCCCATTATCCGCAAGTTTGTCATCTTCAAAATCTTCTTTACCCAGAACTGCTTTAACTATAGCTTCACTTTTATTTTTTAACCTTAAATTACTTTTAAATTTATCCACACTTGCTTTCAAATCTCCTCCAGGCATAATAACCCCGCCTGCTTTCGGATTTGGCATTTTCCCCAAAGGCCCCAAAGTTCTACCCAAAACAGCAGCCAATTGACCCATTAAACTTGCTTCCGCAATAAAAATATCATAATCTTTAGCCATTTGAGCCACTTGCTTTGCATCTAATTTACCCAACTCTCCTTTATTCACAACCTTATCTACCAATTCTTCTGCTTGTTTAACTAACGTATCTACAATAGCACAAATCTTAACCCCTTTCCCAGTATCATGAGGCATACGTACATAAGTATCTAAATTAAATTTAGAATCTACTTCTTCTAAATTGACAATTAAATCTACAGTTTGTTTAAACTTCCTTTTCTTAGAACTCTTCCTTAAATTCTGCAGTGCATGTGAAAAATCTTCTTTCTTCATTAAGTTTCCTCCTACATCATGTAGTATTAACGGTAATTTTAATTTAAAAATCTAGCTTTATAAAGTTAACGCTACAACAAACTATAAAAGTTTTAACTTCTCTCTAAATCATCATGAATCCCATTATTTTAACTACCAGAAGAACATATGGGGAAATCCCTGAAATAAATGGCGTTAGTGAATTAAGATTAATCAACAGCCAAATCAGAAGACAGATCCAAGACACCTTAAATAATCAGACATCCCATTACATTCCTAAACGTCAAACTGAAAGACTTCATCTTCCCGAAGGGGTTGGATTAGAAATAGATTATTTAGCCTGACACAAATACACATACAAACTTTCAAAAAACATACTCTTCTCTTCCAACAATTCAAACTCAAACTTATTTCTTTTAATAATCCCATCCACCTTTTTCTTATTTGTTAAACTACTAAATAAAATCAACACTTTCCCTTCTTTTTCTAAATATTTCTTAACATCTTTAAAGAACCTTTCAATAATTTCCCAACCTTTCTTCCCCCCAATTAAATCCCGATAATCTTTCTCCCCTTTTTCACTAGGTAAATAAGGGGGATTAAAAATTATAAAATCGAACTTCCCATTAACATTACTAAACAAATCACTCTCCTTAACGTTCAAACCTTTTTTCTTGCAAAATTCCACATTTTCCTTATCAATATCCACTCCCGAAACTTTTTTAGTACTCTTAAGAGCTGCTTTCATTAATATCCCACTTCCAACCCCTACCTCTAACACTTTCCCTTTAACTAACTCTTTAACCCACTTCTCCAACATAAAACTATCTTCTTCAGGTTGATATACCATATCCCTTCTTTAAGCAAGATAAGTTTAAAAATCATCCCCTCTTCACACTTTTCATACCTCAAAAGCTTAAAGAAAAACTTTGGATTGGAACTGGAGAATTAGGTCTACCTTACAAATCAATTAATGTATTTAAAGAAAGCGGTTGGACTTTCAACGGAGATCTGGACCAGATTTTATGTGAAAACGATTTAGTTCAAAGATTGCAAAATGCCGATAGAATCTACACTTCCCCTTCAAACCTTCATCAAGGTTGGCATAAACCCGATATACTTGAAGCTGCAGTCATAGAATATTCTTTAGAACACGCGCCTTATGATTCTCCAGAACAAGCAAGAGAAGTAATACGACACATTAGATTAGGAGAAGATTACGAATAATTATTTCTTAAAATTATCTAAATGATCAAAATACTCTTTAACCCTATCCACAATACCTTTCAAATAAAATTGCTCAATCTTCTCTTCAAATAATTTAACCAATTTCTCACCTTCACTAATTCTATAATTATTTCCATTCTTCTCCACCAAGAATAAATCTTTCAACCTTTTCAATTGTCTTCTAATATTACTCTCGGCTATTCCTTTCATCCCCAATTTATGTTTTTGTCTAAAATCCACTACTTTACCTTTAACATTTTCAGCTGCCACTTCCCCTTCTTTCAATAATACTCCTAAAACATCTACAATAACATCTCTAGAATCTCCAGGTTGCAACAGACCTACACTTAAACAAATCTTTTTAACTAAATCCCTTAAGGGCATTTCATAAGGTTTCTCATATTTTCTCAAAGTAATTTCCGCTAAAGGAATACTTTTAGAGGTATTACTCTTCGTCATTTTTCAGTTCCAGCATTTTTTCAGAAACAAAAGCTTCTCTTTTCCTTAAAAACTCCATCCTATCCAATTTATACAACTCTACATTCTCTTGTAAGAATTCTTTCTCTAAATTCTTAATGAATTTGACTATATCACCCATACTAAAATTAAAACCTTTTTTATATATAAATTTATGCTCATCTTTTTACGATAAAACTTAAATATCTCTTCTTTCAAACTTCAAATATGTCTACTTTAATTGCTTGTTTGTCTACTGGAAAAGGAACTTGGGGTCATGTCTCTAGGTTAATTAAAGAAAACCCTTGGGACAATATCCTCTTAGTTACCAATGAATTTGGGAAAGAAAACTTCACCAAAGATGACAAAACCGATTTAATCATCATAAACACTAGCCAAGGCATCCAAGAGTTAGCCAAAGAAATCCATGAAAAACTCAAAGACAAAATCAAAGATCCCGAAATAGCTCTAAATATAGTATCCGGAACCGGAAAAGAACACACAGCTCTCTTATCTGCGGTCCTCAAACTAGGAGTAGGAATCAGATTTGTAGCTTTAACCCAGGAAGGTATGAAAGAAGTATAATAATCTTTATATCTTCCAAAGTCTTATACTCCAACATGTCCTTATTCAAGAAATATTTATCAGATTCTGAAACTCTTTTTAAGAATGAGACCGCTCTAGATCCCAACTTCACTCCTAAAAAAATCCAATTTAGGGAATCTGAAAACGAATACATAGTCACTTGCATCAAACCTTTATTCCAAAACCGATATGGAAAAAATCTAATCATCTACGGTCCACCCGGCATAGGTAAAACCTTAGCCTGTATAAAGATTAAAGAAGAGTTAGAAGAAACCACAGATGATATCCTAGTTTTCTACATCAATTTATGGAAAAAAAATACTCAATATAAAATTATTTTAGAATTATGTGCCCAACTAGACTACAAATTCATCCAAAACAAATCCGCAGATGAATTATTTCAGATAATTAAATCAAAAATAAATCAAAAATCCACGGTCTTCATCTTGGATGAAATAGACAAGGCTGATTCCTTAGAAATTTTATACTCTTTAATGGAAGATATCTACAAAAAAACCCTAATCTTAATTACTAATGATAAAAATTTCATTTACAAATTAGACCCTAGATTAAAATCCAGATTACTTCCAGACAATTTAGAATTCAAACCCTACTCTCAAATAGAAATCCAGAAAATTTTAAAGAATAGAATTGAACTCGCCTTCCATGTCGGAGTCTTCCCTAATAATAATTTAAATATTGTCACAACTAAGACTTATGAATCCGCAGATATAAGGAAAGGTTTATTTCTCTTAAGAGAATCTGGCTTAATAGCCGAATCTCAATCTCTAAAACAAATCTCTTCAAAACATATAGAAGAAGCCCTAGCTAAATTAGAAACCTCTAATAAACCACTTAATCTTGATATAGATGAAAAAAAGATATTCAAGATAATTTCCTCCAATCCAGACAGAACTACTCAAGAAATTTTTAATCTTTATCAAAAGGAAGGCAACAAGAGTGAGAGGACTTTCCAAAGAAAACTAAAAACTTTAGAAAAAGCCAACTTAATAGAGCTAGAAAGTATGAATATTCAAGGCAGACATTATAAGATCAAACTCAGAAATTCCAAGTCAAAAGACTTCTAAGCCTTAAACGACAAAAACGACATATCCGCCACCCACTCGCAGCGCTTAATAAACAGCTTCACTTAAAGACTTCTATAATGGAGGTAATAAAAAATGTGGTTTAGCAAAAAAACTTTTCTGACTTGGCCAGAGTATTCCCATATGGTCCAAGAAACTGAAATGATGCATTTCATTTCAACAACAACACTAAAATCCGCAAATAATTGCTGGAAAAAAGAGGGGGTGAAAAGATGATTTCCTTAGACCAAAGAACCATTGGAGATTTATTCAGCCAACAACTCTTACAATTACCTATCAAAAAAATAGGGGGCGAAGAGAATAAATTAAAGGGGGTGATATTGTGAATTTTTATTCCCAAGAGGAAATAGAACAAGCCTTAGAAAATGGGGATTTAGAATCTGAAGATGCGGGATTCATGTTAGGTTACTTAAGCGAATATTAGTAAACTTTAAAAATCCAAATCCAAATATTTTCTCTATGTTAAGTCGGATTAAGGAAACAATAGAAAGAATACAAGCAGGCACTTTCGAAATTCTCTTAGAAAAACAATATGCAGAAGACCTAAAATGGGTCAGAAGCATCCATGCAACTCCAGAAGGTATTAGAACAGAGACCGATTGGAAGGTCTTAGATGAAATGAGATCCAGATACCGACCAGATGAAACTTGCCCAGATCCTTATTTTAGATATGCTTCCGAACTACCCCAAAGAAGATACCTTAAAATCTATAGGAGTCTTTGTAATTTGCTTTACACTGCCGAAGTTTTATAAAGAACCTTTCTTCTCATAAATTTGTAACTAAAATGAAACTTTTCCTCTTTACAGATCCTCACGGAGATAAAAAAACTATCTTCAATTTAATTAAGAAGATAAAAAAATCTAAACCCGATTTAATCCTATGTGCAGGAGATTTGACTAACTTTGGAGATAACTTAAGAGGATTGATTTTAAAATTTGAATCACTAAAAATCCCTATGTTAATCATTCCGGGCAATCATGAAACCAACTCTGACCTCAATAAAGCACTTAAAAAAACAAAAAATATTCTTAATTTACATAAAAAAAGTTACGAGCTCAATAATTATCTTTTCTTTGGGTACGGGTTAAGGGGGTTTGAAGAAATAAATAAGGACTTAGAAATTATAATCCCTCAATTTAAAAAAACCGTCAAAGACCACCAGGTAATTCTGATGACGCATCAACCTCCTTACAATACCAAACTAGATTATCTCAAGGATATAGGTCACCAAGGAAACAAATCTATTAGAAAATTTATCAGAATTATCAAACCCATTTTAGCCATCTCGGGCCATTTGCACGAGAACGAAAACAAAAAAGATAAAATTTACTCCACAAAAATTCTAAATCCAGGAACTAATGGAATGGTCATTGAAGTTTAAATAGTTTGTTGTTTTTTCAAACAAAACATATATATACCTCTCATCGATTTTTTTAATCGGGGTGATTCAAATAAAGGAAGATATTTTAGACGAAGGAGAACTTTCAGAAGAAGAGAGAATCGAACAGGCCCTTGACGACGAAGAAATCGATGCTGAAGAAGCGGGTTTCTTACGTGGTTACCATGATGAGGATGAAGATTAAAGCAATCCGGTAACAATACCGAACATAAAAGCTAAAAATCTACTCAAGAATGGGGCCAAAGAAATCACAATTAAAGCTAAACAGAAGAAGCTAACCCCCATCCAAACTTTCTTAGCCACTCTTTCTTTCTTAAAAATACTTAAAGCCACTAAATAAAACATCTTTCCTCCATCCAATGGACCCATCGGCAATAGGTTAAACAAACCCACACCCAAATTAGCTACAAAAACCCAGAAGAACAATAAAGCCATCCAAGAAATCACTTCTCCCCAAAAACCATACTTTTCATCAATATACACTTTCTCCGGGCTTACATTCACGCCCAAGTACCCCCTTTCATTACTCGGATGTTCTGCCGCAATTAAACTATACTCACTTTCATTGGTCTTTAATTCAACAACATCTCCTGGCTGCAAGTCCTTCAGATTCTCAATGAAGTCACCCAAATCCCCTATTCCATTCCCATCCAGCTCCAACATCAATTCATTCTCTCCAATGCCCACCTCAAAAGCAGGACTATTTTCATTCACACCTTTGATTATCACACCTTCATTTACTGTAACCGCTGAAGCCAAAGGAGTCAAAACAAAAATAAATAACAAAAAGAAAATTCCTGCAGTTATTAAATTAGAAAAACTTCCTGCTGCTAACACCCCATGCTGGACTTTTTTCTTAGAATTGTTTAATTCTTCTTCATCTGGTTCCACAAAAGCCGCCGGAATAATAGGTAATAAAAAACTAAACACAGCAAATCCACTGGACTTTACTTTCAAATTATATAGCCTAGCCACCAATCCATGACTAAACTCATGCACCCCTGCTAAAATAAAAATAGCCAATATCCAATGGAAAAAACCCAATACTGGTAATCCTGGAACTGTTTGAACTCCTGGAAATAAAGGTGCAACAGGAGGAGGAGCATCCAAAAATAAGAAACTATAAACCCCTTTAACAAGTAAAATCAAAATAGCCACCATGCCTATAAAACTAATCACTATCCCCAAAGTTGCAAACACACCAATAATCCGAGGATGCTTTTTAGCCATCCTATCCATCAAGTTCAATCCAATCTTGGTTCTATACATCACCATATAAACCAAAGGAAACAATATTTTTTCCACATGTACTTTCTTTTTATTCAACAACATAACACCCATTAAAACTAAACCGAAAACAAACAATAACACTAAATCATAGTTTACCATATCACCTTTTACTTTTTATAATTCTAAAGCTCTTGCCTCCACAATTCCTACAACTTACTTTCTTTAATAAAACTTTCCTTACATCTGCCTTGATTTTACCCTTACACTTTTTACATACAAAGATTTTATGAAATAATCTAGCAGTTGCTTCTGGAAATCTAACCATTTTTAACCTCTTTCATCACTTTATCATCTAAAACTACCCAATAAACAACCTTCTTTCCAGCTTCCACTTGTCCTTTTAGTTCTGCAGGAATCTTTAAATCAAAAGTTTCAAAATTAGTTTCATCCATAATACTTGCATTATCTTCATGAACAGATAACACTTGAGCTGATTTCTTCTCAATCAATGGGCTTTCAATCTTATCATGTCCTGGAAGTACTGTAACTTTCTTCTCTCCATTAATAACACCAACAGCTTCTACTTTACATTTAGCATGTCCATGTTTTCCAGGTCTAGAAATATCCATCTTAGTAACTTTACAAGCCACACCATCTAAAACCACATATCTTCCTGGTTTTAAGCTAGTTACTTGGATTTGTTTTGTCTCTACCATTTTTTATTCAAACAAAATTTAATTTATAAAGATTTGGTTTTAGAATTTCTGCATATCTTTCAGAACTTTCTCAACATCATCATTTATTTTCTTCTTATCCTTAGCATTTACATCTCTCAAAGCCTTCTCTAAAAATTTCACTTTCAAACTTAAATCAAATAGTTGTTTAGAAAGATTCGCAACCGCAATCCATAACTGTCCATCACCTTTACTTTTAGCCTTAGAATACGCTTTCTTCTCTCTATAGCTTTCTTTAACCTGTAATTCCAGATGATCCTTAATCAAAGGATCTACTCTCTTTCTCCAATCCATATCCCTTTTCATTATAAAAACTTATAAAAACCTTTCCTCGCTTTTCAAATCATGATAAAGAATAAAGATTTCATAGAAATCACCTACACCGGCACTTTAGAAACCGGAGAAGTCTTTGACACCACAGATGAGGCTACAGCTAAAAAATCTAATATTTATAATAAAAATATGACCTATGGTCCTGTTATCATCTGCGTAGGTGAAAACCAAATTCTTCCTGGACTGGATAAAGAAATCATAGGAAAGGATTTCAAATCTTACACTTTCACTTTAAGTCCTGAAAACGCTTTCGGTAAGAAAAATCCTAAATTATTACAATTACTATCTCAAACTTCTTTCAAAAAACAGAACATCACACCTTATCCTGGATTGCAAATCAACATTGATAACATGATGGGCACAGTCCGTACTGTCACCCCTGGTAGGGTCATAGTTGATTTCAACCATCCTTTGGCTGGAAAAACCTTGATTTATAAAATCAAAATCCTAAAACAGATAAAAGATACCAAAAAACAGATAAATTCTTTATTGAATTTCTATGGCAAAGACATAAAAACAGAAATCAAAGATTCCAATGCCACCATAATTTCAAAAACCTTGCCTAAAGAACTCCAAAAGGATTTAACCGAAAAAATCACTACTCTAATACCTAATATCAAAAAACTAACAATTAAAAAAGAATAATCTTTATATACAAACTCCCTTTAAATTCTAATATATGGAAATCAATATAGAAAATAACGATTCTCCAGAGGAATCACCAGTTCAAGAATCTGAATTTACTGAATCTACTCCCTCTCAAAATGAAGAGGTTGATAAGGAATTGGAAGAATTACTTTCTAAACATCGTGCTAAAATAAAAGTTATTGGGGTAGGCGGAGGAGGCAACAATACCATTAACCGGGTTACCGAAATTGGTATTGCCGGAGCTGAAACTCTCGCCATTAATACTGATGCTCAAGATCTTCTTTATACTAATTGTGATACTAAAATTTTAATTGGAAAAGAGATTACCGGCGGATTAGGTGCAGGATCCATACCTAAGATCGGTGAAGAATCTGCCCGGGAGAATGAACAGGACATAAGGAAAAAACTCCAAGGTTCTGACATGGTTTTCATCACTTGTGGTTTAGGAGGTGGAACCGGAACCGGAGCAGCTCCTGTCATAGCAGAGATAGCTAAGAAAATGGGTTGCCTAACAGTGGGCATTGTTACTATTCCTTTTACAATGGAAGGCCAAAGACGTTACGAAAACGCAGTTATTGGCCTAGAAAAAATGGAACGCATTGTAGATACCTTAATTGTGATTCCTAATGATAAACTCTTAGAACTTGCTCCTGATCTGCCTTTACAGACTTCATTTAAGGTGGCAGATGAGATTCTTACTAATGCTGTTAAAGGCATTGCTGAACTAGTTACTAAAGCCGGCTTAGTTAACTTAGATTTTGCCGATATTAAGGCAGTCATGGGAGATGGAGGTGTAGCTCTTATCGGTGTCGGGGAATCCGATACTGAAAACAGAGCAGTTGAAGCAGTTGAAAAGGCCATTTCCAACCCTCTTTTAGATGTAGATATTGGTGGTGCAACTGGAGCCCTAATTAACGTCTCTGGTGGCCAGGATTTAACTTTAAGTGAAGCGAGAAAAGTAGTTGAAACCGTCTCTGAAAAACTAGATGAAGACGCCCGGGTAATATGGGGAGCCCAAATCTCAGATGATCTAGAAAATACCTTACGTACGATGTTAATTGTTACAGGAGTTTCATCACCCCAAATATTTGGTCAAAGAACCGCCCCAGAAAAAAAGAAAAAAGAGATTGAAGAAGAACTTGGTATTGAATTTGTTGATTAAAAAACTTTATAAACCCAAATTCTAACAGTTTTGATATGGATAATTTAGAATATAATCCTACTCTATATTCGCGTTTTAAGTCCTTTATTCTGGAAAGTAAACGTGTTTTTAGAGTTACAAAGAAACCTACAATGGAGGAATATAAAGCCATTGTAAAAGTATCCGCAATAGGTATTGCCATCATAGGTATACTTGGATTTTTAATCCAAATCCTTTGGCAAATGATAAAATGACTGAAATTTATGCCTTAAGAACAACTGCAAACAGAGAAGATCAAGTAGTGGACTTTATAGCCACTAATGTCAAAAAGCATGGCCTAAAAGTCTACGCTATTATTAGACCTCACGGTATGAGATCTTATGTGTTCTTAGAAGCTGAAACTAAAAGCGATGCTCAGGAATCTTTCCAAGGTGTGCCTTATGCTAAATCTTTACTGGAAGCCCCTATAAATTATCAAGAAATAGAACCTATGTTAGAACAAACTAAAGCCCAAGTTAACATAGAAAAAAGAGACATCGTGGAGATTATTTCTGGTCCTTTCAAAAGAGAAACCGCGAAAGTTACAAGAATAGACGAACAAAAAGACGAAGTTATAGTAGAATTATTAGAAGCCGCTGTTCCCATTCCTATCACGGTTAAGATTGATTCCGTTAAGGTTATAAGACGTGACACAGATGATGAAGAGCTAGAAGAATGAGCAAAGAAATAGTTGAAATAATGATAGAAGGCGGAAAAGCCAGTGTTGGTCCACAAATGGGTCAATCTTTAGCCCCCTTAGGAGTTAACTTACAAGATATAATTAATCAGATTAATGAAAAAACTGCTTCTTTTAATGGAATGAAAGTTCCAGTAAAAATTATAGTTGAAACTGAAGACAAATCATTCGAATTAGAAATTGGAACACCTCCTGTTTCAGAATTAATAAAAAAAGAAATTGGTGTTGACAAAGGCTCTGGAGTTCCAAATAAAAATAAAGTAGGTAACCTATCTATGGAACAGATAGTTAAAATAGCCCAAATGAAACAAGATTCTTTATTATTTAACAATTTCAAATCTGCTGTAAAATCCATAATTGGTTCTTGCAACTCTGCCGGAGTTTTGGTAGAGTCTAAATTTGCACCTGAAGTAAACAAAGAAATTGAAGAAGGAAAATATGATGATATCATTAACAATCAAAAAACCGAGCCTTCTGAAGAAAGGAAAGCCCAACTTCAAAAAGAATTGAAAACAATCCAAGCTGAAATTAAGAAAGAAATAGAAAGAGAAGAAGCTGAGAAAAAAGCTGAAGAAGAAAAAGCTAAAGAACTAGCAGCTGCAGCTGAAGAAGTAACTAAAGAACCTGAAGAAGGTGAGGAAGCTAAGGAGGACGAAGAAAAGCCAACTGAAGGTGAAGAGGGAGCAGAAGCTCCAGCCGAAGGTGAAAAGCCTTCTGAAGAATCCCCCGACAAAGAGAAGAAAGAATAGTTTTCCAGTTTCATACGACAAAAACGACATATCCACCATATACCCGCGGCAATTATAAACTAAAATTATTTCTTATTTAACATGAAAATCTACAAAATAAAAAGATATAAAATTTCAGAAAAATTGAAAGAGATTAAATTTAATTTTACTAAAAATTTGGGAAAACACGCTTCTACAGAACCAGTTAAATCCATGAGAAAAAGTAAGAAATTAGCAGAAGCAATTGGAATACTATTAGGGGAAGTAGTAAACTTTATTAAGGCTCTAAAGCCATTTAAAGCACATGGGGTCGTAGGCCAACCTGGACCGTAATGGAATGATTACGGGGGTAATTTAAGCTTCCAGCTTTGGGAGCTGGAGATCTCGGTTCAAATCCGGGCGACCCCAAACCAAACATTTTTAAACCAAAATCAAGCATTCTAAAACATGGGAAAATCAACTAAACGACTTGGACCAAGATATGGTAGAACTATTAGAACGAAATTAGAGAAGATAGAAGTTAAACAAAAATCCTTATATACCTGTCCGAATTGTCATAAAAAAGCAGTAAAAAGGCTTGCAGCCGGCATATGGCAGTGTAAGAAATGTGATTCAAAATTTGCTGGTAAAGCTTACGAACTATAAAATGGTATCCTACAAATGTTTTCATTGCGGAAAAAACACAAAACAAGAATATGTTAAAAAGAGGGTTAGATGTCCTTACTGTGGTTCTAAGATTCTATTTAAACCTAGAGTAATCTCGTCTACAGTAAAAGCCATATGACAGAAACAATTCCAAAGGAAACAGAGAAAAAGATAATGGAACTCCAGTTATTGGAACAAAATCTTCAAAATAGCTTAATGCAAAAACAACGTTTCCAAACTGAACTTCTAGAAACAGAAAACGCTTTAAAAGAGATAACTTCCACAAAAGAAGTTTACAAAATTGTGGGTAATATTATGGTTGCTTCCAAAAAAGAAGATCTCAAAAAAGAATTAAGTGAAAGAAAAAAAATTATTGATCTTAGAATGAAAACTTTAGAAAAAGAAGAATCTCAATTACAGGAAAAAACAAAAAACTTACAAAAACAAGTAATCGGAGAGATGAAAAAATGACAGAGGTAAACGAACAAGTGTTCCAAATTCTAGAAACCATTAACAACGATAATGGTGTGCCTAAAAATGTTAAAGAAAAAATTATAGAAATGGACTCTATGCTCAAACAAAAAGGAGATAATACTGCCTTAAAGATAAATAAAGTCTTACAAGAGTTAGATGATCTTTCAGAGGAAAACAATATCCCTGAACATGTTAGAACCCAAATATGGAATCTAGCCAGCTTATTAGAAAGTATAATTTAAGCTATAGAAATGTTTATATATAATCTACAATTAAATTTAAATTAGAATGGGATTTTTTGACAACTTCAAGGACAAACTGATGGGAGAAAGGGACGAAGGGTTCTTTGATGATACTTCAGAAGGCTCTCCTGCAGAAGAATATGTAGAGATTAATGCTTCTGAAACTACCAAAACAAAGGCCAAAGTGATGGTTAAACCTTTCATTATCAACGAATTTCAAGACATTAAACCTGCCTTAGATTCACTTAGAGAGGGTTATACAATTGCCTTAGTCAATATCAAACCCTTAAAAGACAAAGACATTGTGGAACTAAAAAGGGCTATTAACAAATTAAAGAAAACTTGTGATGCTATTGAAGGAGATATTGCAGGTTTTGGAGAAGATTGGATTGTAGTCACTCCTAGTTTTGCTGAAGTTCATCGTCATCCAACCCAACCTCAGCAACCTCAAAATCCTATCCAGGATTCTCCTTCTGAATTAGAAAGAATATAATTTTGATTAAACTTTCCCTAAAAGTTTCAAAGAATAATTTTATAAATCCTTTTTTCTATAATTTTAAGCCATGTCTGAACTCAAAAAACAACCTTGTCCTTTTTGTAATAAAAAAGAACTAACTTTAATAGAAAATACCTATAATATTCCTCATTTTGGTAAATGTTTCTTATTATCTATGAAATGTTCTAACTGCAGTTACTCTAAGTCTGATGTTGAAGCTGAAGAGCGCAAAGAACCCACTAGTCAGACTTTCAAAATAGAAAGTAAAAAAGATTTAAACATTAAAGTCATAAGGTCTTCTGAAGCTACAATCAAAATTCCTCAATTAAAAATGGATTCACGTCCAAGTGTAGCATCTATTGGATATATTTCCAACATCGAAGGTTTATTATTAAGATTCAAAAAAATTATTGAAGAACAAAGAGATTCCGCAGATGATCCTAAAGTTAGAAAGGCAGCTAAAAATTTACTAAAAAAACTCTGGAAAGTTGAATTAGGAGAAGCTCCTTTAAAAATCACAATAGAAGATCCATCAGGAAACTCAGCTATAATTTCAGAAAAAACAGAAGTTAAGAAATTGAAATGAATTTAATAAATCCCAACTTTATAAAATATCCTCAAAAACCAACTAAACCTTCTTCCAATAAACCATTCCAACTTAACTTCCCTAATAAAATTTGAGCTTCCCTCATATTAATCATTGGTTTATCATATCTTCCATAATCATCAATCGCAATTCTGGGACAAGCTGTATCAATAAAACCCTTAACGTCATAAAAATTCATTAAAGTATCTGGATTAAATTCTTTTACAATAATAATAACCACTTTCTTTCCAATTTTCTCCAAATTTTTCTTAAGCCCTTCAGCCCTTTCTAAATTATACTGACCCGGTTTCATATCTACTAAGATCCCAATCTTAGTTATTCTTCTAACTCTATCCAAAGAAATAGCCCTTTGTTTCAAAATTTTATCCTTCTCTTTATCCATTAATTCTATTTTATTTGTATGTTCATCAAATAAATAAACAGGTATATCTACTAAAGTCAAAGCTGCACCAAGAGCATGGAATTTATTTCCCAAGACCAAACAACCTTCAATTTTATGTCCAATTTTTACTAATCCGCTAAATTCACATCCAATTACATGCCCATCAAACGCAGAGAAACCTTTTTTATTTGGAATAATAATTTTCTTACCTTCATCTTCTAAAAATCCTTTAACATCCCCCAGCTGTTCTCTATATTGTACACTTCCTACCAAAGCCAATTTATCTGCCTCTATTTTTTTAATTTCTTTCTTTAAAACAGGAATCAAATCAACCTTAGCCTTCATTTCAATATATAAAACTGGGAATTTGACATTCACAAAAGGAGCATGACCAAAATGCACTAACAAATCCACATTTATTTTTTTAGCCTCTTCCACAGCTAAATCACATCCGCCCCAACAACTCCCTCCAGAAATAAATAATTTAGAATTGGTTTTACTTTCAATTAGTTTACTTAATCTCAAACCTTCTTTTTTAACACCTTCCGGTAATTGTAATAATATTCTTTTAGCTTTCCTTTCTTTAATTTCTTCAATTATCCTTTCTTCCTCAAAATCATATTCCATATCTATATACTAAATAAACTACTTTAAAAATCTTATCAAAAACATTATAAATCCCTCTTTTCTCATATTTTTCATGGTAACTAAAACAGAAAAAATAATGTCCATAGCACAAAAACGAGGTTTCTTCTTCCCTTCTGGAGAAATCTACTCTGTTAAAGCTGGTTTTTGGACTTATGGTCATTTAGGTACTTTACTTAAACAACGCTGGGAAAATTTATGGAGAAAAACCTTCTTAGATAATCCTAATTATTATGAAATAGAAGATACCAATATACTTACAAAAGAAGTCTTCGAATCCTCTGGACATTTAAAAAATTTCAATGATCCTTTAGTTGAATGTAACAAATGTAAATTCCGCTTTAGAGCCGATCAATATGTTGAAGATGAAACAGGGGAAGAGACAGAAGCCCTTACTACTTCTGAAATGGATAAATTAATTACAAAACATAAATTAAAATGCCCTGAATGTGGGGGAGAATTAGGAAAAACTCAACTTTTCAACATGATGTTTGAACTAAAGGTAGGCGCAACTGGAAAAGATATAATGCATCTAAGACCCGAAACAGCCCAAGCCCCCTACCTAGCTTTCAAAAGAGAATTTCTGGCCTTAAGAGAAAAATTACCCATGGGTTTAGCAGTTATAGGAAAGGCCTTTAGAAATGAAATTTCTCCTAGACAAGGCTTCTTCAGATTAAGAGAATTTACACAAGCAGAATTACAAATTTTCTTTGATCCAGATACTATAGATGAAACAGAAGATTGGAATAAAATTAAAAGTTACAAATTAAGAACCCTTTTAGTCAAAGAAAGATCCTCAAAAACACTAAAAGAAAAAACTTGTGAACAATTAAATAAAACAGAAAAAATCCCCAAATTATATATTTCTCAAATGGTTAAGATTCAAAAATTCTACTTAGATGTTTTAGATATTCCAAAAGAAAAAATTCGTTTTAAAGAAATATCTGAAAAAGAACGTGCTTTTTACAATAGGATACAATTTGATATGGAAATAGATCTAGAAACTCTTGGTGGATTCAGAGAAGTATTAGGGCTTCACTATAGAGGAGATCATGATCTTAGTGGACATCAAAAGGGTTCAAAAACAAAATTGGAAGTCTTCCTAAACAATAAAAGATTTATCCCACATGTTATAGAATTAAGTTTCGGAGTAGACAGAAATATTTGGAATTTGTTAGACAACTTTTTCAAAGAAGAAAAAAACAGGACTTTATTTACCTTCCCACATTCTCTAAGTCCAATTGATGTTGCTATCTTCCCTTTAATCCGTAAAAACAATCTACCTGAAGTTGCTAAAAAAATATTTAACGATTTAAATCAAGATTTTAATTGTACTTACGATGAAACTGGTTCTATTGGAAGAATGTATCGAAGAATGGATGAAATTGGTTGTAGCACAATGATTACTGTTGATCATCAAACTTTAAAGGACAAAAGTGTTACCTTAAGAGATAAAAATACTATGAAACAAACCCGGATAAAAATAGAAAAACTCAAAGAAAAAATAAAAAAATTATTCAATGATGAAATAAAATTTGAAGAGACTGGAAAGAAAGTTTAATTTCTCGACGACAAAACAATTCTCACTAAAATATAACTATCACAAACTTTATAAAGAAAAAGCTATTTTAGAAAAACAATCATTTATGAAAAAAGAGGTGATATAGAAATGCCAAGTGTAAAACAAATCACTGCTAAAATAAAAAGTTGTAAAAAAATGTGTGCAAAACTAGACAAACAACTAAAAGCAGCCAAGAAAAAAGAAAAAGCAACAGCAAAAAAAGCTAAAAAGAAAAAAGCGACTAAGAAAAGGAGAAGATAGCTTCTCCCATTTTTTATTTCGATACTTCTTTAAAAACGAGATATATATTGCTCAACAATATTTTCTTAAAAAAATTCAGAAATAGAACTCGCAGTTATTAAAGACAAATCTTTAGCCGATAATATTAAAAAAGAAATAATGAGTCAGTTTTAATGCGGGCTTATAGTAAAGTGGTAATAAAAATAGAAAAGTTTATTAATTCTGATACATCATATACAACTATGAAAAGAGTTTTAATTAAAGATTTAGCAGGATTTTTAAAAGATATAAACAAGGAAAAAAGTTTGAAAAAATTTAGTAAAAAAACAAAAATAAATTATAATAATTTAAAAAGGTGGGCAAGGGGGGAAAGTTTAATCCCAGAGAAAGAATTTCTTAATTTATTAAGCTACTCTAAAAATAAATCCCATTGGTTGAAAAATATTGAATATAAAGAGGAATATTGGGGAAGTATAAAAGGGGGAATAAATAGCAGCAAAAAAAGAACAAAAAAAGAAATAAGAGAAAAAATGGAAAAAATGAGGTCTTGCATTAAACGTAAACCCAAGAAAGTTATTTTCAAAATGAATAAACGAACCTGTGAATTTTATGGATCTTTAATGGGGGATGGTTGCATAACAAAACACAAAATAAAAGGAAGAAAACATCACAGGCATGTTATATGTTTTGTAGGACATAGGGAACTAGAGAAGGAATATCACGAAATTTATTTAAGAAACCTTATAAAAGAAGAATTTAAATTAAACCCATATATTTGGGTCAGTAAGAAAAAAAAGGCTAGAGTTCTTAAAATCCACAACAAATCCCTTTTTAGTGAGTTAATCAAATTAAAATTTCCATTAGGCAAAAAAGGTCAAAAATTAAAAATACCTAAAAAGATAGAAAATCTTCCATGGAATCTACAAAAATATGTAATTCGCGGATTATTTGATACAGATGGATCGATTTATGCAAGAAAAGATGAATTTTATAGACATCCACATTTATCAATAACATCAATAAGCCGACCCTTAATTAAACAACTTCATAAAATATTAAGAAAAAGAGGGTATCCAGCATGGATTAATAAATACCCCTTAAAATTCGCACAAGCAATAGTTATCAAAGGAAACAAAAATACTATAAAATGGATGCGGGATATTGGCAGCTCAAATTCCAAGCATATCTTTAAATATCAATATTGGCTAAAAAATAAAAAATTACCCACGTATTTACTGGGCTGATAAGCTAATGGTAAACTTCGAGGCTGGCAGTCTCGGTTTCCGGGTTCGATCCCCGGTCAGTCCATAAAGGAGGTACAAATGATAAAAGCAATAATTTTTGATGTGGATAACACTTTAATTAAATTTAGCGAGATAGCCGCACCTTGTTTTCAAAAAACTGCTCTTGAATTAAAATTAAAAAAACGTTCTTTAGAGGAAATATCTAAATGTTTTGGGACTCCTGCTAAAAAATTTGTTAAAAGGTTATGGCCCTCTGCAAATGTAGAACAGTTTAGGAAGCTAACTTATCAAAAAATATTGGCCCAAAAGGTAAAACCCTTTCCAGGAGCTCTTACTTTAGTCAAACAAATCTCAAAAAAATATAGACTTGGCTTATTAAGTTGTAAACCCAATATCCTAATGTACCCTCATCTAAAACAAATAAAACTTTCCCAAGATTTATTTGAATTCATCCATTCTTATGATGATATCAAATATCCAAAACCCGATCCTCGTGTTTTCGATAAAGCCTTAGACAAATTAAAACTCCCTCCTTCTGAAATTTTATATGTTGGAGACTCCATTCATGATGCCAAGGCCGCAATGGCTGCCAAACTAAAATTTGTAGCCATCCTTACCGGACACTATTCTAAAGAAGATTTTCAAAAACTTGGCTTAAAAAACACAAATATTTTAAAATCTCTAAAGGATTTACCCAGGTGGTTGGAAGAAAATGGCTGATTGTATCTTTTGTAAAATAATTAAAGGAGACATACCTTATACTAAAATCTATGAGGACAAAGACACTTTAGCATTCTTGGATAATTCTCCTGCTTCCCTAGGTCATACCTTAGTGATTCCAAAAAAACATTCTGAAACATTAGACCAAATGGAAGAAAAAGACTTAAAATCCCTTATTCTAACAGCACAGAAAATAGCAAAAGCCATTAGTCAAATTTCAAAAGGTTATAACCTAATTCAAAATAATGGAAAGGTAGCGGGACAAATAGTTTCCCATGTCCATTTTCATTTAATTCCCAGAAATAAAAAAACAGAATTAAATTGGACCCCTTCTCAAAAATTTTCAGAAAAAGAAATAAAAGAGGTAACAAACAAAATCAAAACACTTTTAAAATAAAAATTCTAATTTTTCTATTGCGCCGCTGTGGATAAGCTCGGTTTAAATCGTTGGTCTCATGGATTCAAAAATTGAGACAGCCAAAGGTCGGGAGTTCAAATCTCCCCAGCGGCAATTTCTCAGTACCCCATATCCCTCAAATGCTTCATATGCCTTAATCGGATATCACCAATATCTTTCTTATTTTCCATCAATTCTCTTAAAAATCTGGCCACCATTTCTCCACTTAATAAATGGGGAACAATAACATAATCTGCTCCACGTTCATACATCTTCACAGCCCCCGAACCATGAGGACTCATTACAATAACAACCACTTTAGGGTTGTGCTTCTTAATATAATTAATTAAAAACCCATTATCCTGTTCATTAGGAACAGTGCTTATCACCATCTTAGCATTATGTAAGTTTAACCTTTTCAAAACCTCTCTATTTCCCAAATCCCCATAAATACATGGAATTTTTCTCTCAATCAAATTTTTAATAATAGTTGGATCAAAATCCACAACTACAAAATTATCTTTTAATTTCTTAAAGGTATTAATAAAAATACCCCCCATCCTATGTGCCCCAAATATCACCACATCTCTCTTAGGGTGATGTGGGAAATGCTCTAGTTCCTTAGATCTTAATAAACCAAATCTCTCAAAAAATACCAAAGGCTTAGAAAATAAATTATAGATCTTTTCATCGAAATGTATAAAGTAAGATGTAAAGGTAATTGTAATAATAGCCAATAGCACAGTTATAGTAAAAATATTATTTGAAACATGTCCCAGACCCAGACCCAAACTTACTAAAATTAAAGAGAACTCACTTATCTGTGCTAAACTTAAAGCCGTTAAAAAACTCGTCCTTTTTTTATACCCAAACAAGATACTTAATATGAAAATAATAAGGGGTTTTAGAATAACTACAATAATCAAAAATATTAACAAAGGCCATAATAATCCATTAAATCCATCTATAGTTAATTCCATTCCCAAAGATACAAAAAATAATGTCGCAAAGAAATCCCTTAAAGGCATTACCTTTCCCACAATATCAAAATTATAAGGCAAATTAGCCAAACTCAACCCTGCCAAGAAAGCTCCAATAGCCACACTAAATCCGAGTGCATTCGCCAAACCAGCAAAAAAGAATACAATTGCCAAAGAACTCAAAAACAATAGCTCTTGATGTCTTGCACTCACCCTAAACAAACAAGGTAGTACATATTTCCCTAATAATAAAGTAACTCCTAACAGGATAACTCCCTTTAATAACGCCAACCACACAAAACCTAGTACCAAATTATCCAGAGTCCCCAACAATGACAAAGCAAAAATAACCGCAATATCCTGCATAATTAATATAGCTAAAATAATCCTTCCGTGTAAGGTATTCAGTTCATTCTTATCGCTCAATAACTTGATTACAATCATCGTACTTGAAAAAGTCAAAATAAGTCCGATGTATAACGCTTGTATATTGGCAAATCCCAACTTCAAAGCAATAAAAAATCCAGCAAAGAAGATAGTCACGATTTGGATAGAGCCCCCAAAAATCCCTATCAAACCCACTTCCTTCAATTTATTTAGATTAATTTCTAAACCCACAATGAACAATAAAAATGCAATCCCCATCTCTGCCAAAGAAGTAATTATCTCCCCTTCTGTAATTAATTTTAAACCCCAAGGTCCAATTATCAACCCGGTTAGAACATAAGCTGGAATTAAAGGCTGTTTTAAAGCCCTCACAATATAACCCACAATGGTAGCTGCAATAATCACAATTCCAATATTGAAAAATAAACTACTTTGAAGTTCTAATACCATCTCTTTAGTAAAAATCTACTTATTACTATTTAAACTTTTTTAGAAGAAATAAAAAAAACCTTTTCGTGAACGTTTTCTTAAAAGGTTCTATTTTTTGATAAGTTTTATCTCTACATAGGAAACTCGAATTCTTTTCCCTTCTTTGTTGTCAAATTCTTCACTACCTACCTCTATACCGTTTGGTGCAATATCTATTTGTCCTTCTAAAAATCTCTTTCTAGCCACTTCAGCCACATCCACCGCCCTAGAAATAAATCTTCCTCTAGACTTAATGACCACTTCTTCTGCACCTTGTGTAGTAAATTGCATAACGACTCCGGTAACATAATTCAAACTTCCAGAAATAGCACACAGCTATCTTCTGTTAAAAGGTTTGTCACCGATAAACACAACATGGTCATTCGATTTCTCTTTTCCACCTATATTAATAGATTTTTTGTCGTCTCCTCCCTCTTTATTCTCAATATTTTCTTCACTCATTTTATCCAACCTCCAGTTATACTTGTTTTTAATGAATATTACTTGCTAACTTCTTGTTGTCTCACTAATCTAGTCAAATAACCGGCAATAATGTTCCTTAACTTCTTGGAATTTATCTCACTCACTTCTGCTAAAATCTTTTTATTTTCGGAAAAATCCTTCTTAAATCTATCAGAATCCATTCGCATTAACTTTAATGCTATTCTCTTAACTAATTGTGTTTTAATCCTTCCCATATACCTCTAAACCCTTAATATGAAGTTTATAAAGCTTGCTCTACTCCAAAACATAAATCAACCTATCTAAGAATTTTCCTTCAGAAACAATTGGTAATTTAACCCTTTCATCTATATTACTTACTTTAAACCCAGAATTCTTTAAAATCTCTTTAACATCTAAATTCTTACTTCCCCTATGAAACTTCAACCTAGGAAAAACAATAGCCACTTTTCCATTCTTCCTTAAAATTTGCCTTAATTGAACTAAAAACCCATAATACAACCTTTCTAAATTCTTCACTTCCCCTGAAACTTTCTCCCTAGTGGGTAATTTTTTATGATAAGGTCCTAAATAAGGCTCTGTAGCCACCCCTTGAATAGAATTTCTTTTAAAATATCGAGTTAATCCCTTAGCATCTCCTTTTATTACTTTAAATTTATTCTTTAAATTATATTTATTTTTCAGCCATTCCAAATTCTTTTTACTCGCTTTAACACTTTCTTCATCAATATCCACTCCAACCACATCTAAATTAGAAATCAAACCTTCTTGCAAGATAGTCCCCACCCCACAATAAGGATCTAATAAATTAGCTCTTGCTTGAGATAAATTAATTAAAATCCTAGCTAATCTTAAACTAACCTGATGCAATAACATCTGTTTTGGTCTAGTTTCATCTCTTTCTTTGTACCATTTAGGCTCAAATATTGCAATGGTTTTAGCCCAATATTTTCCATACACAACAAATTCCAATAAATGCTTAGCAAGAATTTCACTCGGAGTAAAAAATTTTTCTCTAGCTTTTCTAAACATAGCCTTTACATTTTCTTTTTTAAATTCTTTAGTCAAATAATTTCTTAATTCTTTACCTTGACCTTTGTAAACACTAATACCCCAATTTAACCTATTCTCTTCTCCTTTATACTTATAATCCATAAATACTTCTGCAATTTTAACCGTCCCCCCTAATCTTTTAATCAGAATATCTGAATCAAACTCTCTTAACAAAAATATAGCAACCTCATCTTTATACTCTACTACCTTATAAGTAACACCTTGTGCTTTAAAATAACTAATTATTTCTAAAAAACTTAATTCAGGCTCCCTTCCTAAAATAAAAATATATTCTCGCATAATCTTAAGAACTAAAAATCTTATAAAAATATATCTTTTTACTGAAGCTTTTTATCATTTTCCGTGAACGCTTTTTCTAAAAGGGTTCTTTTAAATCTGTTTAAACATCATTCCTCTAAACTCTTTATTCATCATCTCTTTGGCTTTTTTAGTTAAGCTCCCATTAGTTACAAAAATCAAAGGCAAGTTTTTAGCTTCATGCAATGCTAAAGATAAATCTGCTTCACTTATTTTCTTCTTATTTCTATATTTTAAAAAAAATAAATTTTTCCCAATCCTTGTATCCAACCCTACTAAATAATTTAATTCCTTTCCTTTTTTTATAATATCTTGTTGTAAAACCTCAATACCATTATCTACAAAAAAACTTCCTAAAGGATCCCTGGTATTATCCACTAAAGGTTTAGGTTCTACTAAAGGTGCTTGTTTTTCTTCCTGTACAGGAATTTCTTCTCTTTCTTCGTGAAACTCCTCTTTTGCTAACCCTTTTTCTTCGTGGACGTTCTTTCTTAAAGAAGGTTCTTCTACAGGTTTCTCCATCGGTTTAACTTCTCGAATTGGTTTGGTCTGCAAATATTCTGTTATTAATCCTTTAACTTTACTTTCTTCTAACAAATACCATCTCCAAAATAAATCTACTTCATTATCTCTCTTAACCTGTACTTCTTTTGCATAATCTTTTATCTGTCTTAAACTCACTCTCTGCAACGGAGACAAATCTTTATCCCTTAAAACTCCTTTTTTCTTTAATAATTGAGATGTTTGCTGATCTTTCTCATTCAAATTCTCAATCAAAGCCTCTAATTTTTCTTCCTGTCCATCTAAATAATAAAAAGGACTTCCCCCTTTCTTTACATTTGTAATTTTAAGCATATTAGAACTCACCATTTCACTCATCATAGCTCCCGCATAAGTAGAATCTATTTCTAACCCCTTCATAATAATCATGGGTAACAAAGGCCCTTCTTGTTTAACAATTTCAATAATCTTATCTCTCTTTATAGTCAAAGCATCTTCCATATCTTCAGGTTAGAATTGGGAATTTATAAAAATTTATGGCTTCACCCAGCTACTATTCCAATAACTCACATCACCTTCATCATCAACCACAGCTAATAATAATGTTTTCCTAGTACTATGTGCTACTCTATTTTTAGCAGAGAATTCATATAAAGTTAAAGTCTCAGTTTCTCTTAAAGGATACACAATCCATTTAGCATGATCTTCTCCAGGTTTAACTCCTTT
>CEPZ01086799.1_pt1 | contig 35044 bp, 47 predicted proteins | sample 530461 | NCBI WGS metagenome assembly CEPZ01 (sample SAMEA2620106, study PRJEB7988) | marine metagenome | isolation source: saline water (ENVO:00002010), including
GAAGCATCGCCCAAAGCAACAAAGCCCGAAGAAACAATATCAAACAAAGCTTCATTTACTTTTTTTGCTTCTACAGGAAATTTTGCAAGAGTATCAACGGCAAGCTTTTCAAACTTAGCCAACCCCGCTTTGGTGGTGAAAGGTAGCAGGGTAAACACCTGAGCAATTTGCTTTTCAAAATCTGCTGTCTTTTTAACAACTAAAGCAAGTGCCGCCGTAAAAACAGCGGTAGCTGCTGCCATTGCTTTAAATGAAGTTCTAACTATAGAAAGAGAAGCCGACATTACAGACCTTATAGTAATCAAAATAACATTAAAGCCTGTTCTAATAACCGATACAATTACATTAATTGCTGTTTTTATAACAGCAACCATTAACTTAAAGGCATTAACCAGTCCCTTAGTTATTATGTTTATAATACCTTTGATTGATTTCAATACAGCATCTAATACAAAAACAAGAGCCGTTAAAGCCGCTGTGCCAATTGCCCCCAATTTAGATAAGTTAAGCGCTGCTATAAAACCAAATTTATTTAAAAGTTTTACAGAGCCAAACAAACGAGCAAAAGAAGAAACTCCTGAACCTGAAGCGGGGGCACCTTTTAAACCTTTAGATAATTTTCCAAAAGTGGGCTCATCTATCTTGCCTGCTTTAAATAAATTTCTTAAAGCTTTTAGCTTATTCTCTTTGCCAGACAGTTCAGCCAAGACTTGTTTTTCAAGGGCCTCTACCGTACCTGTAATCTGTTTATTTTCTGCTTTAACTCTTTGCGCTGCCAACAAATTTTCTTTGTGTGCTGCTTTGATTTCGGGGTCGTTTAAAATACGCATATTTTGTGCTAATTTTTTACGCAACCCCTTGAGTTGATCCATTTTACCGAATATTCTGTTTTCTATAATTTTTCCACGGCGCTTTAATAAGCCAGACTTTTCTATATCTTCGCCAAATAGTTTCTTTAATTTAGAACTACCCATTATGCTTCTAAGTTTAGATAGCTTAGAAACAAATTGATTTTCTATATCGCCTATACCTAGAATTTTTGAAGCCAACCCTCCCTTGCCGCCTTTGCCTTTCATTAATTTTTTTGGAAGCTTGCCTAGCCCCTTGGCCCCGCCGTCCATAAGTTTATTTGGCATTTTGTTAAAAAACTTAGTTGTTTTAGCAAGCTCAATATTAAGTTTTTCAAATACGCTTGTTAATTTGCCAACTTTACCTACGCTATTATTAGTTTTATTACTAAAATTTTCAAGTAAGGTTCCAAGACCTTGAAAGGCCGCTTTGATATTATCTAATGAAGATTGAGCTTTTTCGGCAGAAAAATTTTGAAGTTTAGATAAAACTGTATTTATTTTTCCAACGCCACCAGATGCTTTGTTAATATTTTTTAATATTTTAGAAAGACTATTAAGTGCTTTACCCGGCCCTTCTACATTTCCAAAATTATTAAAGCCGCTCTTTAAAGATTTCCTGACAATTTCAGCATCTTTAAGAATTGCCCTGACAAAATTTTGAAAATGACGATGTCCTTTGGTTAGACCTTTTCTAAGTGGTCCAACGTCTGCACCAACGGTAATTATAAGATTGCCAAAGTCAGTGGGGCCTGAGCCAGCCATTTATTAACGTCCGTATTTTAGAACAGCACCTAAATCATCTAATTCTAACGCTATCTTTGCCATCCGACCAGCTATAGAATTCTTTTGTGCCTTGGACGTTTGCGGCGAGTTAATTAATACATGAAGTTTGTCGTATTCCTCATGTAATTTTTGGGCTTCTGGACGCTCATTGTTTTTAAGAACATTATCTATTTCACTTTTTGCCTCATCTGTTCCGCTTGAAATGGTTACCGCCATTTCTTTATTTTGCCGCCGTGAATAAACATCATAATCCTTTAATTCTGGCTTTTTGACCTCCAGATCATCTAGGGTCTCTTTTGTTTCTTTGTCATCTCCTTGCCATTTACCACTTTCAAAATCTATTGGCATATCATCATACTCATCTTTTTCGTCTGTAACGTAAGTGTAATGAGACCGCTTTCTACTATTAAGTAATATATTATCTACAAAACACTCATCTAATTCATTTATATATTCAACAGACCAACCATATCGAGAGGCAAAGAAATCAAAAAGAAACAGGGATTTTTTGCCTTCTTCAGACTTCCAATATTTGTCGCTCTTGTGATAAGCAGAATTGGAGGATTTAAGCCCTAAATTTAGATTAGGCTTCTCCCCCTGTAGTAAGAGTACGAAAAAATTCCGCTAAGGCAGCGTCACCCCCAGTGATAAAAGAGGTCATCTCAGAAATACCAGACATATCTAAGTTGTCTAATATATATTCTGTTGTTACGGATTCTTTATTTTTTGAACCTACAACAGCATCTAAACACATATCGACAGATACATTAATTTGCTGCCGTTGCAATTCGGCCACCCTGTCTTCAACCTCTTCTTCTCGTTCGGCACTGACATCAGACGCTACATCCAACAAGTTACCATTTTCGTCAAGCTCATAAATTTCTTTCTGAACTTCTTCTATTTGTCTGGCAAGAGCGTTAATTTCCCTTTGAACTTTTCTTACAGAAAAGAGCTTTGTAACGCTATACGGTTTGATTTTAACAGAATCTCCGTTTAGGAGATCAATTTCGTAGATAGTGTTTCTCTTGGTTTTATGATTCATAATCCCTTTAGAGTAAAAGTAATGAAGCGTCTATTTTTCAAGACAGAATCAAAAAGCTCTACTGTTAGGTTTATGACCAAGTTGGCCAGGCACTACTAGTATCAATAGTGACATCAGGATCGGCAATAGTAAGGGTGATTGTAGATAACACGAATTCCTGTTGATTCGATGCTACCTCATAACCAGTTACTTTGGTACGAGCAAAGCTTCCAGCTAAACCACCCGAATTCTTTCCGGCTCCTAGCGTCACTGCCAAGAACGTATTGTTCAACGGATCGTCCTGTTCATCAAAACGAGCCGTCCTAGCAGTAATCTCGCCAGATTGGTTCCCTAACTCTACAGTTAATGGAAGACGATAATCGCCCCCATAAAAGCTTTGCGGATCTCCATCAAAACTGACACTAAGCTCCTGGGCAATGCCCAGTGCATTCGAGCCAGCAGTAATAGAGCCCACTGAAAAGCGGTACTGCATAGCCATAGAAGAAACCTTTCCTTGAGCCCTAACAGCAACAAACTATGAAAGAACAAGCAGCTTTATGATAATAATCAATTAAAGTTAATATAGCAAGTGGCATATATACATTTCGAACCATTCCATGCTCGAAAAAAGACTGGATGATATGAATTTTCATATTTATATACCAAAAAATTACCTATGGATGCCCCTACATTATGTGCCTGATGTCCAAAAACACTGACCGTGTTCCCGCTTTTATAGAATTTTGATGTATTCATCCACCAATAACACTCTGTCAACCACAGCTTATCATCTACTTGTTGTTTAACCTGTAGTGTAAAATCAGCAGCCTTTAATACTCTAGTATGTAGCTTAGTTGCTGCACGCTCACTATATACTCTAATTTTTTTAATAACAGGAACAACCAATGTCTTATGCTTATTAGATAATCCATATGGTTGATATATTCGCCAATCATTTACTGGCAAATTACTTTTTTCAATCATTTGAAACTAGATACTTCATTAACAACCTTTTTCATTTTCGATTCCCATGACCATTCGCTTCTCACTTTGTCGCCTATATCTGTAGTTAAACCTACACACCTGTCGTAATTTTCAATTACAAATTGTATTTTTGCCTCTAAAGCCTCTACACATGGAATTGGAAAAGACTGATCATAAAAATACAAAGAAGTACCCTTATAAAGATCTTTTTCTGCTTTTCTATATTCTTTTGGACCATAAATTAAGGGATATGCAGGATCACAATATTCAGCATATCCACCCCAATTATCTTGCATTTGAATTACCGGCATATTCATAGCAAACGCCTGTAATCCAGGAAGCCATGTTGATTCGCCCAATGATGCCCCAATCAAACAGTTAGAGGCGGCATAAAACATAGGCATTAGACACTCATGGACCGGAATGTCTATTAGCTGGACCTTAGGTAGATTGTGTCTATCAAGGCCATTGCGCCTACAAATATCATCAACCATCCGATTGTATTCATCGATAATAGACCACCGAGAATTTGCATAATATTCTATGTCCTTAAAAACAGGTAACTTTTTGCAAAAGGGGATCTTATTTGTCACGCTTCGCAATAAATTACACGAATGATAAAGAAAGCCATAGGGTCTTGTTGAATATTTAGACAACAAAACCAAATTAACAGGATCGGAAGCTTTACAAGACTTAAAGTAGGCTTCTAATATATATTTGATACCCTTGCGTGGACTCCAAGTAGCATCACATAAAAAGGTAAATCTATTTTTGTTATCAATAATATCCAAAGGATATTCTTTGGCTTCAAGATTAAATAAGTCATTTCGATAACCTATATTAAATTTCTTAATCTTATCGTTTAAGCCAAGAGAACCAAATCTCTCTGCATCTAAAGCTGTTGGAACCCAGATATCATCTACTTCAGATAACCACTTTTGTATTTTATTCCCTGGAAATTTTGTACTATCAAATGGAGGGGTTTCACTCATTGTCCAAATGATAGAGTGCTTAACCTTGTTGTATTTAACGCCCATTGCGTGTGCTGGACATGCAATTATTAACGAAACAGCATCTTTAACATTTGTAGTATTAGCGACATTGACGAATTGCTGAACACGCATTTGTTCATGCAAATCAATGTCTATGGGTGTCGGATAAGAATTTAACCCTACCTTTAGATCTGGACAGTTGTTGAGAGCATACAAAACTTGCCTTGTATGCTCTGCATACCCACCAAAATAATGGGCATATCCATGAACTAATACTGGAAGAGTATTGTTATTAGATAAATCAAAAAGTTTAACTGGCCTGTTCGCCCCGTCCCTTGTCCTTATTTCTGCCAATGTCGGATCTGCCAAGCACTTCGGTATCTGTTTCCTCGGTTTTGTTTGATCGAACATCTTTGTTAATTATGGTTTCAGAAGTAATACACTCTTCTTCTTTTCGTTTTTTTTCTTCGGCCTGATGCTGTTTGAACCTAGCTCCTTTAAGGGGCAAATCCATCATCTTATTGGCATATCCAGCGACCATATCACTTTCTCCTATAATATGAGCCTATACAAGAATTTAAGAGTCTTGTTCCAGCATTATTGATGACATTTATAAGTCTGTTGCCAGTATTATCATTGTCATCTTCAGAAGACTGAACACCAATAAAAGCGGTATAGAAATCTATATTTTCTGCTACCTCTTTATAGACTCTGACAAACTTGATTAAACTCTTTTTAGATATGCTGTCAATAGGAATGTTGAGAACTCTTGGCGCAGTATATTCAAACTGTTTTCCCAAGATGTCTGTTCCAACTTCACTTTTAATGATTTCTATTTGCCAAATAATCTTACAATCATTCTCCTTATCAATCTCGATTTCTTTTTGCCCACAAGCTTCTAAAGCCTCTTGTGTACCCTGTTTAAACGTATTGATAATATGATTGAAATAATCCCCATAAATCTTTGATGATTTACTTGCCAAACCATGCTGGTTTTTTTCTATAAGCTTTTCAAATAACCCACAAAACTTACCAAATGATTCAATAAACCCTGAATCTATAACTCTGAAACTAAGACAAAGAATTTTATCTCCAGGACAACCCTCAAAATAAAGACGCAAATACATATTTGGAAAATCAGCCGTTTCGGCTATTTTTTCCGGTTCAAGTGTTTTTATCATTCCCAAGTTGCGTTTCCGGCAGCCGCAACAGAGTAGTCTTCTTCAACAGATATAACCACTCGAAATCTTACAGATACCATAAAGTGTTTAGAATTCTCTAAATAATCAATAGTAGAGTCAATAGGAACAGATTGTGCAAACCTTACATCAGTACTGGGTGAAGCATCAGTTATTGTGTCAGATAAGCTTGTAACATTTGTGGGGCCAAGACGCTCTCTTATAACATCCCTTAATTCAAGAGCCAACAAAGCGGGTTGATCTATATAGTCTGCGCTATTAGTATCATTAGTATGTGGAATGTAAACTCGAACATCCATTATACCTTTTGCAGCAGCAAACGATTCATCCTCTTCTGTCATATTAAGAAGAATGACAAGCAAAGGGCCTTTGCCAATAGTATCTACATGAGGCTCTGAATAAACAACCTTGATTCTTTTATTGGAGCTAATACCAATAAGGGTCTCTAGATCTGCACTAGCCTTTAGCCATGTATATATACGACCCTCAGCTACATTTGTACCCAATAAAGCCATTATTTGCCCCTCCGTCGCATGTCTTTCATAATAGCTTTTGGTATAGAACTTCGGTGTTTATTTGCTGCATTGATAGCCACACTTCTAAGGAAGGGCTTTCTTCGATATTGATTGGATACACGCTTAAAGAATACAGCATCGCTTTTGCTGCCTAGCTGTGCCGCCAAAACAGGCATGGATCTTTGTTTTGGAGTTAACTCACTTTTTGGTATCGCCCTAACCTTGTCTCTATCGCCAGATCCCGGTGTAAATCCACCTTCAACAAAATACCAAGCGTAGTTAATTTTAGCCCCGGCTCGCCTTGTATCTATGCTCACATCATATGCAAACATATCACTCTTAATAATCATAAGGCCATCAACAGATTCTTTAAGGCGACCGGAATCAGAGGGAGCCACTGTAAGAATCTGGCTTTTAAGATTTTTGCCTGTTTTGCCAACAGCAGAAATAGTGCTTCTAAATTTAGGGCTAAAGCTTCTTTCTATATCTCTATCGCCCTTTAATCTAACGGTTATCATGATCTTACTGGCCTTGTTAAAATAACCTCATTAACTCTTGTTAATGCATCACCCTCAATGTCTGATTCTACATCAAAAAACTTGGCCGAATTCCAATTATACGAATCATCTGAATTTAAATCTAAAATCTGAATTTTGTTTGATGTCTTTATATCAGTATCAAGAGCAATTGAATGCATTCGATATCTTTCAAATTTGATTTCTCCAAATTCTTCTATTTGGTGTTCATCATCTCTAACTGGATCTACAGCACAAATAAAGGTTGATCCAGTAGAAAGGCTTATCTTTGTCTCGCCAATAATATTGACCGACCCCTCAGTAAGACTTAGTATCCTTCCCTGATATCTATACAAACCAAGCATTAGACGAACACCATTGTGTTTTTAATGTGTGCAGGCGTAGCTATTTCTATTAAATGTGTAATCAATTCGTCTATTGAAAATTTTCCACGCTGAATATATCCGGCATTAGCTGTTTCTACTTTAAAGGCGTCCCAGTTAAACCTGTGTGGATGAACTCCCTGCACATATCTTAAAACAATTAAATTTGCAATTTGCTTTATAATTGCAGGCGTAGCTTCCTCAAAAGTGCCTGTAAAATGACAGTTATCTATTCCGCTTGCAATCCATACGGGATCATCAAGACCAAAACCTCTAAAGGTGCTTGTTAACCAAGAAGTGTTTAGCCATACAAAACCGTCTTTAATAACATAATCCCCTGAATCTACGGTTTCAATATTGCCATTGTTTGTATCGCCCATTGTAACCGCTGTAAGAGATACGATGGTATCTACATTTAGATCAATCCATCGTTCCCCTGTACCTGGAACATCAATGGTTTCATCTTCTCTCAATTCCCAACTTCTGCCTGTCCTATTATCAATTTCTAGGTCAGCAGCAGTTAACCAATCGTCTTCAACATGAGATGTGTCTAATAGCGGATGACCTGCGATGACAGCCGCTGCTGTAGTGTAAGCCATGATTTAACATTGAAGGCCGGAAATATCAGTATTGACTTCTAAAGCCCCGCCAGAATCATTCGTTACTTCAACCGCAATGACTGTATTGGGGCCATATGTATTATGTAAGTTCCTAACATCAGTCTGGCTTTCTGCGCTAACGCCGCCTCTATGTATCACCGTTTCGTTGATCTTAATATGATATGAACACGCTCCAGCAGCATTTACTGAAACACGAGCATCACGCAATGACCAACCTCTGCCGGTCGCTGACAATGTATATGTTTGCGTATGAGTAGCGCCGTTGGCCAAAGAGGCTGTTTGAGCGGGTTTGTTTATAATTCCTGTAACGGGCATAATTACCTCTTTTGCATTTCAGTTACGAGTTGTTTACCAGCCTCAACTTCTTGTTTTGATTTATGTTTATGTTCAATAGAAGTTGTATCCTTATGATTATAGTATCTCTTTTCCGCATGTTCACCCATTCTCTTTTTTTCATCAGCCTGCCTAACCTTTTCTGCGTTACCGTGATCTCCATGAGTGCCGAACCACTTGGTTTCTTTTCCTTCCCATCTAGATACATCTGTTGGCTTGTCTTTGAACACGGTATAACAAAGCGAAATTAATCTGCGTGGTTTTCTGCCACATTGGGGACACTGTGTTGGATCATATTCTTCGTGGGGTTGAATTACTTTATGAAATCTTTCAAATCTAATATCACAATCTTCACATTCATAATTATAAACCATGTATTATCTCCGAAATTTTTATTAATTGATCACGCAAATTAAATTCATAGGGCTCCATATCCCAGTTAACCTTTGAATATTTTATTCCTGGAACCCTGATGTATTTATCAAGAATGCCTTTAGAGCCCTCTTTTAATACAGCAATACAGTTTAACAATGGCGCATTATAAGCCATTAAAGGCATATATCCACTGTTCTTAGGAAAGACAAAAAAATTACTTACAGACAATATATTAAATATTAAATCTACATCTTGGTAATTATAACGAACAACATCAATGTATTTAGAAATATTTTTAATAAAATTATCTGGTTCTCCAACAAAAGAAAACTTTATATTTTTGTTGGAAGATACATAATCTTCTTTGTTTATAAAGGCCCCTGGTTCAAAAAAAGAAAACCCAAGCTCCTGTGAATCGCTGTAATTAGAGCACAGCACAAGATCATATTTGCTATAATCATATACAGATTTGGGCTTATTTAATATCCAAAGTATGTTTTTTTTATACTTTTTTAATGGTATTGGCTTTTCACCAAAATTTATATGTAAACAAAAACCTTTTTTAAATGGAATTTTTAAGAATTCAATATTAACACGATGCAAAAAATATTTAGCAACATTCAAATCAACAGTTCTTAAAAAACACTTATTGAGTTTCAGAGCGTGCGATACAGCACTGCCTTCAAATTCATTACATATTATCATTAATAATTTCAGTTAATTTTCCTATCGTTTCTGCGTTATTAATTTTTTCTTCTGTTTCTTTTTTTAGCTCTTTTGCTTTTTCCGAATACCATTTTGTATTCATATCAATTACCATTTGATCGATTGTCAGGGTATTAAAATCTATTACAGATTCAAACTCTAGATTTGAAAGATGATTGGTTATAATAGGCAAATGGTAATTGGCGCATCTAACTAACATTGGATAATTAAAACCAGCCTTAAAACCATTAAATACAAAAGCAGATTTTGAATTGGAAAGACATTCATGCAAGTCCTCTTCTTTGGCCTTGGTGTCTATCATTTTTATATTGCTGAATATATCAAAATCCGAATATATATTTGGAACAGCGTCCGAATGCAAAACCAAATAATAAAACAACCTTATATACTGACGTATGATTAACTTATTGGCATCGCTGCAATCTAAAGCCATAAAACAATCATATTGCAGATTATTGGTGCCAACAGAATGTCTTGGTAATGCGCTTATTGGATACAACCTTTTAACATTAGCTCCTTCTTTCTTTATTTTTTTTGCCGTGTCTATATCTTTATTACATATGATTGCCACATTGCAAAATTTACCAAAGCCTGTGGATACATAAAAATCGCCAAAATAATCCCAGATAATTGTTTTACAATTTTCATAACTAACTACAGGAACAACTCCAATACATAACAATAAATCGGGATCAAAATCTAAAAGCTTAGCTGTGTAATCGTGTGAATTTTTGAATTCAAAATAATTTAAAACCTCAACTTTATATATTTTTTTAAGAGTCTCATAAAGATATCTTACATCTGTTAAAAGAATAGCGTTTCCATAATCAGTTAAGATGGCGAGTTTTTTCATGCTTTTTCAATTCTTTCTTTTGCTATATTAAAATATTTCTCCTCTATTTCTATGCCTATAAATTTTCTGTTTAAATTCTTACAAGCAACGCCCGTTGAGCCGCTGCCCATTGTAAAATCTAAAACGGTTTCATTTTCATTTGTATAGGTTTTAATTAAGTATTCCATTAACTCAACTGGTTTTTGTGTTGGGTGTAGCCCTCTTTCGCCTATAAATTCAAGTACGTCTGTGGGGTAGTTTGTTTTCTTTTGTATGTAGTTTTTGTTTCTTAACGAACTTCTAATACCAGAACCCACACCTTTTCTTTTTGATGCTGAATTAAACATCCTCCTTGCTACATCTATTAGACCTTGAGGGTTATAAGTCATTAGGTTTTTAGCACCATCACACCTGACATTACAAAACACGACTATATTTTCTAATGTTTTCATTGGTCTTGATTTTGCATTCATATACCCTACTGGTCTATTTTTCTCCCACACCCAATCATACTTATAATTCTTAATATTTGACATACGCAAAGCACTAGAAAAAGGCTCAGAACCAAACAACACAATAGCCCCGTTAGGTTTTATTATTCTGTTTAACTGCTCCCACATCAAGTCCAAATCTATAATACTATCCCATTTACACGCTGTAGTACCATATGGTGGGTCTGTCAATACTAAATCAACCAATTTACCAGGAATTGATTTCATTTTTTCTAAACAATCACCATGCCATAAAAGTTTTTTCATTTGTTTTTTGTGTAATCAATAGGGCAAGATAAACAACCACAAAAGCCGCCTAGTCCTTCGCTGACATGCCACTCCAACAATGTATAGGTCTTTCTATCTAAGACAAACAAAACGCCGTCAGCGTGCTTCCTATTGGCCCTGATGGTCTTTGTAGTGCCAACCACATAGATATATTTGTCTGTTACAGAAAAGTCTTTACAAAACCAATTATCATTGTGTGTCCACACCAGTTCGCCGTCTACAAGCAAGCCGCCTACATTTGGATGATATCTAGGATCAACAGTTAAAGATGAGCCCACTAAACAATGTGGCTTATCATCTATGAAACAAAACCCATGTGATTCCCAACCATATTCTATTCGTGTTATTTCTTGTGTAAAATGTTTATTAAAAACCGCATAACCAGATTTTCCTTGTTTCTGATTGTTGTTTAGTCGATTTAAATTTACATACCATTTTTCTTCTTTTTCATAATAAAAAACATTATTAATATGATTATAGTTTTGTTTATATTTAACAGATTGATAAGGGACGGGGGGAGCAACATTGATTAATGATATCAATATCATTACATCAGATACAGTCATAATCTGATTAGTTTTTGTGCAGGTAATATACAGGTGCTCTCCCACCGACTGAATCTGGTGAAAATCTTTTATGATAGGAAATTTAAAAGATGAAGGAGTGCCAATTAAAGAATCAAAGCCATAAATGGTTTGTTTTCCACAAAACATCAATTTGTCCTTAAAAAATGTCGCTCCCATCATCGTTTCTTTTTCAGAAAACTGATAGTGCTCCTCAATAGAACCATTGAAAGTATACACCTGACCATTATCGCCTAAAATATATAGATCATTCATATTGCCCTCTTCTGGATACTTCATCAAAGTATCGTCTAAATCAATTCCTATTTTCATAATTTTATATCTTCCAATGTTTGAATATATGTAACATCCCATTCTGGATGTGTGCGTATATCAGATGACGTTCCTTCAGAAACACAAAATACTTTTTTGCGTGCTGCTCCAGCAAGATATGTAACAAAACCAGCATGAGAAATAACAATATCTGCTTTTAAGATCATGCCAATCAAATCAACAACAGAACTTAATTTGTTAACAAAGTTACTTTTACGCAATCCATTATAATATGAGCTATCACATACTATCCCTGTATAGGCAATGTCATAATCATGATTAGCATGTTTGCTATCAAACCCATAAACATCAGCCACCCTAAACTTTCTGTTTGCTCTCCTACCAGCACCAACAGCAACTAAGATTTTATGTTTTCTTTGTTCAATATCTGGAGTCTTAAACTTAGGAAATGGTTCAATTTCCCAAGTAGTAAAACCTGTATCATCCTTATCTCTATTTCCATCCCAAGTAGAGCCTAGAACATAATCAAATTTATGTTTTAAAACATCGTGATAATAATCCCAATTAGGGATGTTCTTAACATCAACCACTAAGTCTTGGCTTACATAAAACTGATTAATAGCAGACAACAAAGTTGTTGGCACTTCTACATGTGTAATTTCTACATCGTCTATGTCAAATGGACACCTTGGTGATTTCATTTTGCAATAAGACATCAGGGCGTCACCTAGGCCGCCGGATGCTAGCACCTTAATCATTTGTAACCCCATTGTTCTGTAACATGTTTAACTTCATTAAACATTCCTTCAACTATTTCATCTGTAAACCCTCTCTTAAGCAACCAATCATAATATTCTAATGTTTTGTAAGTTTTCCACTTGTATGGCAAATTAGCCCCGGTCTTATATTTATCTCTATATACCGAATCAGGAAAGCGCAAACCATAAGCAAAGAACCTGTTATCCCATGCAACACTTGTTTTTGTACAAACGCCCTCTATTGTTTTTCTAAATAATCTAGCATTACCAAGCAAGTCCTCGAACTTAAAATCAATAACTCGATCACCCCTCTTAGATCCCTTTAAATACATGTATTTATTATATGAGTCTATAATAGATTCCGTAGCGCCTTTTATAGTTGCATCATCAGGTGTGTTCTGTGGTTTTCGTGAATAAAAGGGAGTTGTAATTTTAGATAGAATCAAATCATTCGGATGTCTGGTTGGCCAAAGAATGTGGGCATCTTGATTCTTGTGTAAAAATTTAACCATAGACAGGTTGTTTTTAATGTAAATGGTATCGCATTTACAAAAATGGTTATCTGGAACAGAAGCCTTTTCGAAAACCCATTTATCTTCTATATGTCTAAATGGTTGTAATTCTTTAGCTACTTCAAAAATATGATAAAGAACATTAGTTCCAGATTTGCCTGTTGCTACTATGATTATTTTACTCACTTAGGATTGCCTCCAAGTTTTTTCGTGCCGATTCAAATGAATAAATTTCAAGAAACTTATCAAAAGCACTTTTGTTTTCTGAATAATAAAAATCTTTGTCTTCAAACAATCTAATTGCTTGTTCTTCAAGTTCGTCTAAACAAGTAATTGTGCGAAACAAGCGTTTGTGTGCATCTAAATTGCTACCTAAATGTGTAACTCCTAATGCTGCACATTCAATAGCCTCTTGTCCTATTTCTGGCTTAGGATCTAGATTAATGCATATACGACACCTGGATAACATTTCGAGCCAATGTTTCCAACCTAGATCACTGCCATATTCTCGCCTATAATTTAAGACGGTATATCCGTGTCTATCAGATAACTTTTCAACAAATTCTTTTGTTTCTCCATACCCACGTTTACCATTCCACCAATTGCCTCCTAAGAAAATATCATGGATTTTCTGATCGTCTCCTTTGATTATATGTTGAAAATCACTAAAGGGATACGGATATTGAAATTTAAATACTTTCTTGTCCTTGATTGTTAGCTTATTTTTATACGGGGTTGCTACACAATCACACTCAGACAAAAAATCTCTTCTGGATTGAGGCATAGACCAAACAGGATTTTTTTCTTTGAAATATCCAATTATTTTTGCATTCGGATATCTTTCTCTAATGGTAGATACACTATATTTTTTGTGGTGTGGAGGCTCAATAACTAAAAAAATAACATCAAAATTTCTATCAACTAAATCTCTATTGTATTCCCACCCAATAAACCAACCTTCCTCAAAGGGTCTGGGCACATTGTAAATATTGCGTATGCCATTATACGGTCCATATTCGTAATACGTGGTTGTTCCCTTGTATGCATTATAAGGACGACCACCCGTATAAGGTTTGCCATCATGACACCAAAACGATTGTATCGATTGTCTGCCTGCTACAATTAGAGCAACATTCATTTAATTATCTATTTACCTTAAAGCCGAAAAAAGTTTGGTTTAAATCTTCGCATTCTTCATCTATTAGATCCCAGTATTCTTTATTGTTGAACAATTCTTTATACCTGCTGTCATAATTATTACTGTCAAACATAGATTTGCCTATTTTAGATTTAATATGTGTCCCATTATCACTATTGAATCCTATTGCAGCAGCTATTTTGTTTCTATATATGCTATCATCGCACCATGCATTATAATTAATGACCAAATCAACAGAGCGGCACTCTTCCTGAATTGCGCACCTTACATGATTTTTCCATAACGAAATCTTTTTTGTACTATGTATTTTTCTGACAAAACAACTTGCAAGAAAATTATAGACATCTCTAACTACTAAATATGTAGTTTCAAAAGGACGCATATCTCTAAAGCGATTAACATCAACATTCATATAGTCATATATTTCTATATTAGCATTAAAGTTTGCCAATTTTTCTCTATAATCCCCTGCTAATTCTTTTATACTTGTTTCAACAACATTTTCGCCATCTACACAGCTAACAGCTAATTGTGGATATTTATTAGCCATACAATTATTGTAATATAGGGACGGAGCATTATTTCTAATAATCCACTCCATAATGGCATGATGTCCAGTTCTAGCAAGCCCAACAAGATTTATACTATTGGATGGTTTTATATGTCTCTGTTTTTTAAACCACCAAATACCTTTATAAATTTTTCCTCCATGTATACCCGAATTTGCAACAGCACGCTTTACTTGTGGCATTTCTTTTTTGCAATCATGCACCATCATTATGCCGCCGGGTTTTAACTTTGGATAATATAGGCACATGTCTTTTAAAACCGCATCATAACTATGGTTGCCATCTACAAAAATATAGTCAACCTGCGGTACAAAATTTATTCCCACAGACGAAGGAACTCTAATCAGCGTTTGGTCGTATTTATCAAATAACTTTTTGGTTGAGGTATATATTGCATCTTGTTTGTCTTGAGAAACATTTGAGGCTACCGCATAATCATATTCTTCGTCAGAATAATGCTTATATGGATCTATCCCATAATATGCAATATCTGGATATTTTTTAATTATTTCTTTAAAGGTATTCCCGTGACGAACACCTATTTCAATACACGATTTTGGGTTTACTTTAGCTTTTTTTAAAACCTCAATTACTGCGTTATCCATACCATAGCGCCTTAATAATTTCCATTTGTTTGTTTCTATTTTTGGCCAAAGTTTTTAATTGCATTATAGGCTTCGGTTTCATTGTCAAATAAACCCAAATATATACGATGTGGGATGGACTAATGACTATATGAATACAGGATTTTGTAATTAATTTTCCTGTTATCTAAAGTGTCATGATTTATGTGATCGACTATTATATCTTTAGCGTTGACATTCATAATAAATCTATGCATCTTAATTTGTTTGCCCGGATACAAATTAGTAGCGGCATAATAATAAGTGGTTTTTCCACCTATACTAGCAAACCATTTATATTTTACAATCCTGTCATAGTCATCTTCATCAATAATTGCCGTTTTCCCTTGTGTTAATTTTATTATTTTAGACATAATATATCTTTAATCATGTGCATTTGCTTAATGCGATCCTTTGTTAGCCAAGTATGTCCTGCGCCAGCATGATGTACAGCATAAGCTTCATTTAATTTTTTGTACTTGTTATCAACACCATCAAACCACATAGACATGGCATTCCAATTCCAACTTAATTCATGAACTGGAATTTTCATTTCTTTTATTTTGTACATTATTTGCATGTCATCATAACCTGGGCCAGTATAGTATACATTACCACAATCAAATATAGACTTATGACACTTAGAAAAAATACAAAATCCTGTATTCATATAGTCATTAGTCCATCCCACATCTCCCCACAGGGCCTGTATTTTAATTATTCTGTTTAATCTATCTGCCCTTCTATTTCCTTTATCCTCAAAAACAGTGCCAACTTTTTCATAAGGTACTTCATTAAATATATTTGGACAAGCAGGACAAACTATTACATCAGCATCAATATGACATATGCGATCATATTTATCAAAAAGATCATGTAATTTAAAAATCCTGGCATGAAACCTGCCCAGGTTGCCTTTTAAACAAGGAATGTGAGACAAATCGTGATCAAGAAGCCTAAAATCTGCTCCAATTTTACCTGCATATTTTTGAATAATGGGAATTGAAATATCTGTTTGAGATTTAATTACATCATCCCCTCTTGTAACTATCAGTTTTTTCATTTTCTTTCAAGCACTAAAACCCTGTGAACTCCATTCCATTGAATTGCATTTAAAACAACGTTGATCTCTTTGCCAAAATCTTTCATTTGATAATGTCCTTTCTTAACTTTTTTCGCATCATCTGAAACCAATCTTTTTTGGTTGTCCACAATGATAATGTGACCACCCCGATCCAAAAGAGACAAACATTTATTGACAGTATTGATATATCCCGTATTACCAAAAGTATAAAAGCTGCCAAAAAAGAATATTGTAGAATACGTAGTAGTAGAATTAGCTGGTTCATATTCTTCAAACGGGACCTTAAAAAACTCCACGTTATGTGAAGCAAACATAGAATCAAAATATTTCATAACATCCAGCGCATGGACATATGAATGATATTTGGCTAACTGAAAAGAAAACCTTCCATTGCCACAACCAACATCAAGAGCGATACCATCTTCGTTAAAGAAGTCCTTAATCATTGGCAATATCTCAAGTCTAAAGACCTGATTGGAATTCTTTTTATCTTTGGCATCCCCATCTTCTTTAACGGGTTGCAATGCATTGTCTATCCATTTTCGTCTATTTATTACCACGTATGTCTCCTAAAATTTGTTTAATGCGATGATCATATGTATGGCTGGCAATACATTTTTTTGATGCTATACGAGTAGCTTCTTTGAGATGAGGGCATCCTTTTTCTTTTACCGAAGGAAAACCAATAATCAATCGAATATTCTCCCATGCATCTTGTGGATCAATATACGTAAAGAATGCCGATCCAAAAGTTTCTTGCAATCTCTCTGACCATTCTTCCAATACGTTTCCTTTGCTCCCCAATACTTCATATAGACGCACTGAGGGCGAAGGGCCAATGTTGGCAAAGCCATTGTGTGACAAGACAACCTTGGCTACCCTACATGCCTTTATGAATTCATTACCATGAACAGCAGTGCCATCGTAAGGACGATACAGGCGAAAACTGTAACCATATCTTTCACACTTGTCTTGCACATAGTTTATTAACTCATTACGCCCTTTATGAACTGGCTTGCCTCCAATTAAAGGGCTTGGATATGAGCCCATGAATGCAACATCACATTCATATTGAGAATCGTATTCTACATCTTTACAGAATGTATCAACATCTACACCTTGAGAAAGCCATTTTGCTTCAATACCAATATCTTTAAATCTTTCAACATCTCCATTGGCAACCGTATAAAACAAATCGCATTGTTTAAAGAGATTCAATAAAGCTGCGCCATAATGATTATTGTCTCTTCTTTTATCTGTATTCCAACAAACAAACTTTGTCTTTGTTTTATATATTTCTTTATATTTCATTACAAACTTGTTTAAAGGAGCCGTTCTACTCATTAAAACAAAGTCTGATTTATTTGAAACTTCTCTGTTTAATATTGAAGTCCAATCAAATACATTAGGATCTGATATAAAAACATTAACATTTGCCCTTTTTAAAGCATTTTTAATAGCAAAACCAGTTCTTTTATCTTGCTGAGGGAATATTAAATGACATTTCATAATGAAATATAAAAGGTTATATTTGATTTATTAATAGTAATCGTTTTTATATAATACAGCCTTAAATAGAGAATGTTTATTACTCTCTACCATAACTACTTACGTCTACAACAAAATTCATTGATTTTCTTAAACCAATGTAGCTCATATACTTAAAGGATCTGAAAAAAGAAGCTTTGAGTGAAAAATAGAGAATTTTCATGTTAACTACTTACTATCAATAGAGTAAGATGCTTTTTCTTCGGCCACAAAGCATCAGCATCAACAACCAGTCACATTCATATCGTGATAATCTTTTGTTTCAAAATTTCACCACCATCTTCTTGATACCACACTGCTCTGCAAAAGCAACTATATTCCGAATAGATGAAGAGTTTCCGTCATCGAAGATTAGAATGCGATCTGATATCCCAATCACTTCTTTACATGCTTTCTCTAACGCATTGTACTTGCCATCATGATACTTTGGGAACACATTGAGTAGATTGACTCCCTCTTCACTTGCAAAGCGTCTGACAAGCACATCACAGCCTTTTGTATAACCTGTATTGACCAACATGGATGTCTTAGGCTTACACTTGGTTAAAATGGTTTTGAATTGAGCCCAATTTATATATCTAATGGAGCCTATGATGCCAAGTTTCATAATTCGTAGATAGTCACAGGTATATTGTGGTTGCACCAAATCTCTTCAATGAGTTCTTCGATAAAATCCCAATTCCCACCAGCTAGTCCACTTCCAAATTTTGGCGCATGGATTTCATAGTTGTGATTTGACATTGTTTCTATATAAACTCTACATATTTCCATTGAATTAATAAGCCATTGGTATCTTATGGGTTTTGGGTTACTCGTTTTGAAGATGCCTTCTTGAGCAATCATGTTATAAACAAAGACATTTGGATCTTCCTGTACAAGCACCAACTGGCCTTTCCCGTTTCTATGGGTCTCTGGTATGTGTCCCTTAGTTGAAAAGCCCTTCAGATAAGCCCTCTTTGCCTCTGGCCACTTCTGAGCCAAGGGTATTACGAAGCCCTTCCCCCATTTACCGATATTGTTGCAGACATGTGGGACGATAATATTTTTGTTTCTTGGAATCTTTGTAAACAAATCGCCTTTTACATATTTAATCATTTTTAATTATCAATTAGAATAAGTTCAAAACCACCAGATATGTCAGCATCATTAACAGAAACAGAAGCAGTAAGCTTGATATCAGATTTTTCTTCAATCTTTAAAGGAATAGCAAATGCATGTTCGGCTTTAGTGTTTCCTTGTGTATATAACCTAATTCTTAAATCTAAATTTGTTGAATCATAAATGATGTTATTTCCATATTGTCTTACGTATGGCATTGCGACCCTCTTTTAATTGAGTAAATTTTTATATTTTATCAAACCCAATTAAAAATTTCACCAAAGATATTTTGCACAATCCTTATCGCTTTTTAATAACTGTAGATACTTATACAAAACTTATAATTCTCGAAGGCCATAGGTATATTGACAAGCTCCTTTGCCTTCTATAATTAATTTTCTGCTTGTGTCTACTATATAATCACAATAACCCAATTCATCAATCTTGTGATGAATAACAAAACATTCAAAACAAATAGCGCCAATTCCCGTTTCAAACCATTCTGTCATACACTCGTTATTGAATGCATGAACTTGTTGGTCACAATGGATACAGCGCACTTCTATATTGGCCATTGGGTGTTCATCTTCTAGCCCTCCAATTTGATCGGTATGAATTTGGGCCTCAAATGTGGGCATTACAAACATTATAACTTACCTTCAATTGAATCGAACAATAAAGATAGTTCATACTTGTCTGTATATACATCTAAAAATTCATCAAAAGTTTCTTCCCATTTATCTTTCTTGGCACGAATAGTTGTTTTATTAATTGGTCTCTGTCTTACCCAGGGTGTATCTTTCCAGAAAGCAAAACAGGGTTTTTCTAAAGCGGTAGCTACATGCATTAAGCCCGTATCATTAGAAATGACAAAGTCACAAGTTGCAATTTCAGCTATGGCGAAAGATGTATGGTCGCCAAACAATAAGTCTACTCTTGCATGATAATTATCTAAAATGGTTCTAAAACGAAGATCATAATCCTCTTCAGAACCAACAAACACTAAATCATAATTACAACCATCTAGTTCGACCAACTTATCTAAACATGAGATATATGAAGACTGAGCTATTGTTTTATCTTTTCTGTGTATGGAATTATTGGCACAACCATGAACAACAACTATTTTTCCATTGTTATCCTCTGGCGTTGATTGAGGAACAAATGTTTTATAATCCGTAAACTTAACATTTTTACCTTTAAGAAAGCGATCATATGCCAAATTCATTAGAAACAACCAATCTGGATATTTTGTATTACTATGCCGAGTTGGTTCGGCAGTGTCCATATTTATTTTGCCTGGCAAAGCTCTGGCATAGAATGCATTTATACAATCCCAATCTTTATAAAGATCATAAATCCATTTCGCCCCAAAATAAAAATCAATTCTTTCGCCCAAATATTCAGAAAGCATTTGAACAGCAGGGGTCATATTGATTGTATTGCCCAATCCATGAGCGGGTTGTTGATTTAATACTGGTTTCATTTATTAGCTTCTTTAATGCGATTTACTACTTTCTCTAACTCATCATAAGCCGCTTGTTTAAATTGTAAGTCGTCTTCATAACTATCTTTATTTATATGTAAAGATATTGTTTCTGTCCAACCATCATTAATTCCACATTTACCTTTTATCACTATGCCTGTATACCAATAGATATGTCCATATTCATCATCGTAACCAGTTAACCCAACATATATAACCGATGCTGGATCTATATAAGCGCCTTCTGTTATTTCTATTAGATTAATCATTTCCAGCGATTCTCAATCCATTTGGGCGACGATTCCCAGACTCTATTTCTTTTTACAAAATGATGTTTTTCTTTTAACTTCATTCCTCCACCTAGTTTCTCCAATTCTCTAACAGTGTCTTTGCGAAAATCCATCGCCAACAAACTAAATTCAAGATTTTTTAAATGTGTCGATCTCCAAGGAATCTTCTCTTTGTGAACCAGCTTCATTTGTAATTCAGAATGCCAATTCCCATAGAAACCAAACCATTCATCTGTAATATGATCTTCGTCCTCTAATAGCTTTAGCTTGATACATGAAAAAACAAAAGAATCAATGGTTACGTCTTGAACAATATAGTGGCCAAACTGTTCTTCATTTCTAAACATTACGCCCGTTTGGTCACAAATAGCTAAAGGCACTCCATCATAATGCCCCATATAATCAGGTGGAGTAGGAACAAATTGAATAAATGGATGTCTTTCTTTTGATTGGACCAAGAAATTATCTAAGTCTTTCAACCACGCTTCTGTGGTTGGATAACAATCGTCCTGGAAAACCACAACATAATCTGGTTTCAATATCTTTTGTTGTGATAGCTTAATGCACTTTTCCCAGTTTCCTCTTGCTCCTTGTCGTTCGCCTTCTTCTTGGCCCCAAACCCAAATTCTAGGGTTGTCCATAAAATCTGCATAATAATCATTGTTATCATCATCATATGCAATATTAATAGTTAAATCATTGGGAGTGTGATCTAACCAATATTGCAGATTTCGTTCAAACACAGCATATCTATTGTATGTGGTTACATAGATATCATATTTAAAATTTAGATCTACCATCTTTATTTTGATAAATTAGTTCAAAAAATCTATGATATACCTTAGAACGAATGGTATTAGCATTGGTACAAATACAGCCGCTACAATAATTGTAGTATTTACCCACTACTTCTATATCAGAACTTAAGCAAAAACTACAATATTTATGCTTGTTCTTAAACCAATAAGAACATTGGTCTAATGACCACTCTGCTGGATGCCCCAATAACTTTTTAACCATCACTAATTCTCTTTAGAAATTTCTCTTTGTCTTTTGTAATATCGCAAAGACCCAGTGGTTTTCTACTCAATCCCTCATAATGAAACCCTTTTGCCCAAGGACAATACCAGATCTCCCATCCTTGTTTTATTGCGTCGGAACAAAAAATGACATCCTGATAATTGCTTGGAAAACCATCATCTAGTTCTATGGCATCAAACAACTCTCTGCGTATTAAAGTCAAAGCAAAGGTAACTGCCTTACATTGTCTTTCATAATTAACCTCTACTGCATTCCCAGGTTTCTCATGCCAATAATGGCCTGGTAATCCCTCGGCAGTAAAGATAATGCCTCCGTGCTGACATTGATATCTATCTTTTGTCCAACAATCAAAATGAGGATCGGCATTTTCTTTAATCTTTGGAAACATTAGTTTAATGCCAACAATGCCTGCTGTGGGATGATTGTCTGCAAACCCTACAAGGTTCTGAATGGCCTTGTTGTGCAATATCACATCATCATTTGCCAATATTACATATTTGCTTGATTCTGGAACTCGTTTCATTCCCGCTTTTATCATTTTTGAATAATTGAATGTTTCATCAAAATCAATAATGTTTTTTTCGCTTAATCTTGAATCGAGAATCATTTTGGTAGTCATTACGGCTTCATTGCCTTGACTTCCACATGAATGAAAAACCGTATAAATATTATCAGCGCCTATTTGATCTTCAATGCTATTCAAAAAATAAACAAGGTTCTCAGGTTTGTCTCTCGTTGGCAATAAAATAGATGTTTTATCTAAACTTTCTTGTTTAACCTCATAAGCCACATTATATCTGCCAAAATGATGGTTGATTACATTGCCTTTTTCAGCACATCTTTCTAAATGCTGTGCAATAGCTCTTTTAGCATGTTCATCAGCCTGACATTGCCTGCCAATATCAAATTGGTGACCGCCCTTATGGTGTCGCCATTTATACAAAACACTTTGTAAATATCCAAAACCATCATCGCCTATATGATCCCAGGCCCTTAGAGCAAAATCATAATCCTGTGAAGGACCATAATCCTCATCAATTCTCTCTGCTTCAATTTTCTTAGTTAACTCAGTTGCACAACATCTAACATGCCCAATAAACATTAAAATTCTTAGTTTGCCCATATAGAAATCTTTATCTCTAATGATATAAAGATTCTTAAAATCTGGGTCTACCAGTTGTTCATCTGTATAGACATATTTTTTCTCAGGGTTATTACAGATATATTCACAGATCTCTTCAAGAGCAGACGCCAATAGATAATCGTCATGATCTACAAAAACAATAAAGTCTCCTGTTGCAGCCTCTACACCCGCAGCAGTCGCCTTTTGAATTCCCTGTTGTCCCTCTAAATCTATTTTAGTTACATTTATTGATGGGTGAACCGGATGGTTATCAGAATCATCAACAACCAGCAATATCTCCCAATTCTGATACGCCTGTAACTGAATCGATTCCAGGGCTTGATCCAGATATTCCTTCTTCGGATGATACGTCGGAATCACTATGCTGAATTTCAGATTCTCCATTGAATTTATCATTTTCTCCCATGATGTTAGAAACCATATCATTCATAGCGTTAACTAAATATTCAACACTAAATTTTTCTTTATATAAAGCAGCAAACTCTTTAATAGAACTAGCGGTTACTTTTGGTTTATTTCTAAGCAATTCAAAACTACAATTTTTAAAGTCTTCCCAGTCTTTATAGCCAGCCATTTTAGGCCACATTGCATCTCTATTTTCAAGAGCATGTTGTTCATGATAAACTGGCAAATCATATGCAACACATGGAGTTAAACACATTGATGCCTCAATCAAAGGCAATCCTTGCCCCTCAAATAAAGAAGGGAGTAAAAGAAGTTTTGATTCTTTAATGACACCAAACTTCTGTTCTTCAGACAAATTAATTAAAATCTGTAAATTGACACCGTTTTGTTCTGCTTTTTTTTCTACAGATCTCCTTATATCTGACAAGGCATAACCAGCAATGAAAACAACTTTAGACTTTAATTTTCCCTCTACACAAAGATTAATGAGTTTATCAAACCCTTTATAGTCTACTAAACGTCCAATAAAAAGAATTTGATCTTTACGCTCTGAAAATTTAACGAGTTTCTTACCACCAATTAAAGCTTTGTCACAAGCCCTATTATTTCCAATTGCATATATTTGGTGCATTCTATCTACAGAATAATCACCACATTCTTCGTCCAACCATTTCTTCGTCCACTTAGCACCCGCCCTTGTTAAATCAACAACATGTGATTTATCGTGCGCTAAAATGGTAGATCTTAAACCATCCCACCCTTCCCATTCTTCCATCCTGTGTTGTGGCTCGCCATAAATATCTTCTACCCAATTCCTTGCTTCAAAAATAGCAGAAACCGAAGGTTTATCAGCAAACTTACCATATAAAGCCGCTCTTTCTGCACCCTTTTTTGTATATCCAATATACAAATCAAAATCTTTATATTTCTCATCTTCATAAAGAAAATTCATATCAATAATCAATTCAAATCTATCGCCAACATTAAAATATTGAATTGTGTCTTCATAAAAAGCAGGCTTGTAATTAGATACATAAGTTACATTTCTACCAGATTCAGCTAGAGCAAGAGCACATACAAGCCCATGACGACGACCGCCTGAATTTTCTCCACCACGAATATCTGAAATTACAAGAATTCTCATTTGTTTTCCTTAAATAAAAATTGGAGCAAGAGTCGGGATTCTAACCCAAACTTATCGTTTCTTAAGTCGTCCGTCACAACACACGCATGAAACAACTGTGCTAACATTACACCACTCTTGCGCATAAACACAAAGAGCAAATGGGTACTCCATTAAATGTTGATCTACATTTAGCCACTTTGTTGGATACAAAATTATTGATCCTTCTCCAACAGTTGTGTTTATAAAAACAGATTGGAGATTAGTAACGGCTCTAGAGTCCAATTACGTTACATTCACGGACTAGTACGGTGACATCTCCATCTGCCAATGACTAGCATAGCATTCAACCATGCAAAGGCAAATAAAAAAGGGGAAGTGATTAATCACTTCCCCTTCGGTCCCTTACACTTTCAGCCCAATCTATTCATTAAGAGCTTCCGGCAGCAGCGGTTGAAAGGCCAGTGGTGGCAATCAAACCTGCATTGTCAGCAATCACGAAGTCGATTCGTTCATTGACTGCATAGCGGAACTGATCGCTAGCAATCTCTTCTTCACTCTTGACTTTAACCTTCCGTCTATCACCCAGAATCAGGTATGGACGGTAAGCTGCAACGGCAACATCCTGTGTTCCGTGAGGAATCATATTAACAGACATGCCAATGAGGTCCATGAGTTCACCTGTGATGATAGGTGACTTATTCATGCCTGTAATCTGAACCTGCTTAATATCATCATCCTGAAGCAAGCGAGAAGCCTGCCAATCATCAATGAGAACAACGACATTATTAGGATTACGACCATACTTACCCAAACCAAACCTCATTCGGTTAATATGAGTATAAGAAAGGTCGGATGATCCACCAGCCACAGCGGTCTGAGCATCGTCTTTCTGGGCACGAGTCCAGATCCCGTTAAAGAGATCATATTTGGTATCGTACTGATAGCCGTTTTCAGACGTAGCACTAGCAACAGTGGTTGCCGTATGAGGGAATGCAGTATTACCAACGGCAATTGCTTCCTCTTCGGCATCTGCAATAGCTTCAGCAAACTGCCTCAGCAAAACACCAACTGTATCAACCACCGAATCCTCAACAGATTCAGAGTCAACCAATGCCTGTACACCAAGCTTTTTGGCCTCAAGATTGACCTTGCCAGTTGTATAGTTGGTACTATCGAACGTCACACCGTCTTTAATACGGTAAACGTCCATTGCAGAACTAACAATCGGAAAGTCGTACAAGCGAGCGGGCATATTGACCGTATTGCAAATACGACGAAGCTGATTGCTATCAAAAACAAAATCAATCAGACGACTGGCCAAAACCTGTGGAAGAAACCCCACCAAGTTCTGTGTTCCAGTAGCCGGACTGGGGTCGATTCTCAAATCCTTTCGGAGAGAATCAAGTGGTTCGAACTTAAAAGTTCTCATTTTTTTCTCCTATAGGTTTAAGGAATTAAGAAGCGACAGGAGTAATGTCAGCAATCCAAGATCGCTCAAAAACATTCATGAGTTTTTCATGTTCCTCCATACCCTTTTCAGTACTCTTCAAAGACTCAAGGTATGCCTGACCTTCGCTGGTCTCACATGCCCAAAGTGCCTTTTTTTGTACATTTTCATCGTCATCGACAGAGATTGCTTTAAGCTTTTCCAAAGTCCATTCATTCTCATCTGAATCAACCTCAGTATCGACTTCTTCTTTCTCTGTTTCAGGATCCTGAACCGAACCCTTCTTTTCTGCGAGAATCTTCAATCCCTTTTCACGGGACTCTTTCATCTCTGTAACTGAAGCAGTCAATTCTTCAATAGCCTTCAACATCGGATTTTCATCTTCAGTATCAGCTTCATCATTAACCTTTCCAGCTTTAAGCTCTTCAATTTCGGCCTTAAGAGCCGTCATTTCAGTAGCCTGCTTCGTCTTTTCGTCTTCCTGGGCTTTCGCAGTAAAATACGTTTCCAAGACAGACTTTAGCTCAGATTGAACAAGAGCTTTAATCTCGTTCTGGTCCATAGCGTTTTCCTTTTTGGTTTTGCGAATTGTATCAACACTTGCTGCTGGTTCTTCACCATTGCTGTTACTATTCGAGCTTTTTAAAGAGGAAATAAAAGACTTGACCGACGTTTCGGTCATTCGAGCATCAGGATTAGCAGGAATGCTAACCACCGATATTTCTAATAGATGAATGTCCTTAATAATGGTCTTAATTCTTTTTCTAAAACCATCTTCATCTTCTTCATAAATATTTTCTTTTTCCAGGGGTCTAAAACCAATTGAAAAGGTTTTAATAATACCCTGCGAAATGCGCCTGATGATCTTTTCTAAATCAACTTCGTTTTCATCGCCTTCTGTATCAACAAACTCAATCTTTACCAAAAGCCCTTTGTCGTCAACACTTGATTCAACAACTTTGCCAATAGGCATATCCCACCATCCGTGATTGAAAAACACGGTTGTTGATTCGCCAGTCTTAAGTTGTTTATTGGCGCTTTTTAGAGCATCAATCGCAATTTCATCTCTATCACGATCTAAAGAAGTGGTTGAGGCATAACCTTTTACCCACCGCTTTTTGGTTTTAGACTCATGCCCCTTTGTTTCATCTTCCGATTCGCCATATTCCAGGCCGCCAATAGCAAGACGCTTTACCTCATCTTGTTTATCTTCATCATTGAATTTATCAAAAGAAAAACGATCACTAAGATAATGGTTACAAACCTCATCGGGATTGTCTGCTTTTAACCAATCTTTTGTAAATTGTCTGGCGGCTGTTTCGTAATTCATATTACCAATTTTCATTAATGGCTATTCGTTCTAGCCAATGTAAATCTGATGACACTGGAAGAACCTCAATAGAATTGTTACAAATATTTTCTATTCCGTCAATAATATCTAACAATTCTATCCTTTGTTTTAAACATTCCCATAAATACATTCTCAGGGCTTCTTCTACAGAGACCATTACAGATGAAAATATATGGCGCTGATCATCTGTTCCCATAGCGGCTAAATTAGCTATGTTTTGCCACGCAGGCAGATCCCAAAACGTTCTTGCTTCTTGACAATATTTGATAATTCCTGCTTCTTCAGCCTTTTTAATTATTGCAGTGTAATTTGCATCTAACAGATCAAAATTAATTTGACCATTATGCATTACTTCTAAAGCAACATCTAAATTAGAAGGATACATTTCTTCTGGAAACTGGTATCTATAATACCTAATATAATCCTTGGCTAATTTAGATTCCTTGACACACTTTATAGAAAAATGATTAACAAATGCATTTATCTTAATATGTCTGCCAGTGGCAAAAAGCGCCCTAATTCTGTTTTTTACCACGTTTACGTAGATATTATAAAATTCTTTATAGGCCCAATAAATAGAATCTCTTTTAATCATCATTAAATTTTTTAATTTCCTCCATAATATCAAAGAGTTTTTGTTCAATGCGAGCACCTAAAACATAATCTTTACTTTGTTCAGTTGGATTTTGAGGATCTTGTACAGAATCACCGCTATTTTGTCCCGCCGCCGTTGCTCCTGGTAACATGCTAAAGGGCTTATTTCCCCAAGCAACGGCGGACAGCCCCATTTCAGCACGGACTTCATTAATAGTTCGCAATCCTTGCTGCACATCTGTTCTATTGATAGCCGATTGTGTAACTCTGTCTACATTCTCAATTGAGGGATGGGTTAAAATTACGTCATTAAAACCAAATCCATTTTTACAAATGCCCTGTGTATAATGATAAGATTCTAATTCTGCTATTGGCTGCAAACAATAATCTTTAAACGCCTGAACTTGCGCTTGAGCAGAGCTTTTTCCTGTAGATATGTCTAAAAGACCAAGAATAAACGGCTGAAGATGATAAACAATCATTCCTTTTTGAAATAACCACTTAAGGTTCTCAATATATTGCATATCAACATTGGTGTCGCTCATTTTGGTCCACTCTGTAGACCTATTTGTGACGGCCATCTTGCTAACAGACATTTTGCCTTTTGCCAACATTTTAAAATAGTCTTTGAGGCTCTTTATTTGTTTGGCACCAGCATTAACAATAGTTAAGATCCCAGACGGAATGTTGTCATTTTGAGCGCTTTTGCGATTATGCCTTTCAAGGGCCAGAAGATCTAAAACCGATTCACTAAATTTATCTATTGGGCCACCACCATAGAGTTTATGTGACAAAGGCCGAAGCTCCATCCAGATAATCTCTCTTTGCCTAAATTTAGCGGTTACTTTGCCCTGAAACATTTGCACATAAGGAAATTTAGAATCGGGGTTTCCTCTTTTGTCTGTAACTTTATAAATTGTTTTTGAAGGGAGATTATAAAGAGCGCCAATATCGCCAGTTGGCAATAACCCCATTTCTGACGACTCAAGAAAAAACGATTCTTCCAAAGCTGCACGACCCAATACAAGCAAGTCCACCAATGTCTTTTTTCTTATATTTATAATTCCTTCGTCAGTGGGGTTAGGGTCGGACATAAAATCATCCACAATTTTCATCCGTTTTTTTGTAGATTCTCTTACCTTTGCATTTGGATCTATAATTGATCGCTTGGCCTTTACTTCAAGGGCAATTGAAATCATTGCATCGACAATTAAATCGGTAAATCCACCAATAATGTCGTGCTTCTCGTAAAGCAGATATTTTTGTTCGTCGGTAAAAGCTGTATCTGGAAGCTTTACTGATAATCCTAATGTATTTATCTCAGGCGGCTCTTCTCTTCTTGCACGCTGCTCTTTTATCTGTCTTCTTTCATGCTTTTCCCTGATTTCGGCCAGGGTTTGTTTTGACGTTTTTTTCTCATCGCCAAGGAATTTTAAAAATCTAGACATTAAAATATTTCTCCGTATGCATCTATGGCACCGTCGTCACTATCTACAAATTCAAATGCTGCCTCATGCGAATCTTCATCATGACTTGGGCTAAGACTCAATTGAGCAAAAGATCTAGCATATCTATTATGTCTCATATCATCCACGAAGTCTTGCTCATCTTCACCAGATTCAAAAAGGGGTTCGCAAATTGCTTCTTCGGTAGCTGAATCCACAGTTATTTCATACACAACTGAAGAAAAGGCATCATAAACATCTTTACTGCCTTTATCTATATGATCAATCTTTTTGCCTTTATCTATTAAGTCGTCAAGTTCATCAGATAAAATTTGATTCCAGGGGCAAATTACTCTTTCGGATATCATAGAGGTTTTGCCAATTTGCGAAATTGATTTATTTTTATCAGTAGAAACAATCTTGGTGGCTATTCCTCTTTCATGAAACTTTATTTCATATTCATCTTTTTCATGACTGTCAAAAGAAACCTGAACTATATTATATCCATATTTAATAAGCGTATATATAAACCCCCTGATTTTAGGAGAATTTATACGCCTTGTTTTATTAATTTCTGTTATAAAATTTGGATCTGAAAAATTCCCTTTGGGATCTACTACGGTTATTAAGTCTATTTTAATAACTGGAAGCTTTTCATCTTCCTCCATGTCCATATTGTAATCAGATAATTCCTTTATATCTTCAATTTCTTGTTTATCAACCGCAATTTTATCATGCAAATGCCCCATAACTATAGCCAAACGATCATGTTTTTCAGCTTTGTCGATATGAACAAAATACCTTGCAGTGGGTATCGGCTTAATCATCCCCTTATCTAGCTTGCCGTTTCCAACATACAGGTTTTGTACACCAGAATTTCTCATGGCTTCTCTAAAACGCTGCTTTTCATCTTTAGTAAAATAAGAATCGGTTCCATATCCCTTTTCTGCGCCAAATTTAGCTGCTGCCCAAGCATAATCTAATTTAAATTTGCCATCAAAATCTGACCGCTCCATATTGGGCTTGACTTCCCAAGTAGGTAGACGTTCTATATATTTGTTTTCCCCTTCTCCGTTTTTATGCTCTTCTTCAATGTCGTCATAATATAACTCTGCAAACGAATTATAATCACCGGCAGTAGTAATACCCACACATTTATAATGGTCTTTTAAATTACCATGAGTATCAGTAGCAATAATGGCTTGCCAGCCCTCCTTTGCATAATCTACATACGTACCATCTTTCTTTTTAACTCTGTTATAAAAAGCTAATTCATCCAAAACCGCCATTAAAATATTGTAACCAAAGAAGCCCTGGAAATTACTATCACCAGACAAAATTGTTAAGCCATTAATAAATTCAATTTTATCTACACCTATATGATCGGGATCGTTTAACTTTTCTTTGAGAAATGGCAATCTGTCTACACACGCACTTATATATTTAAAGATAACATTTTTAGCCTGATCTTTATCTAATGCAAGGTTAACAATATAAATAGGATCGCCCTCAGTAAAACCATAATATCTTTGGGGATCTTTAAGATGTAAATATACGACAGCCATATATACGGCCAATCTAGATGAGGCGTATCCCTTTCCACTTCCTGAACCAAGTATCAAAATGGCCTCACGTATATCTGGCTTAATGATTTCTTCCATTTGCTCGACCATTACTGGTCGAGCTCCAGTATGCATTTCCCAATCATACGCCTCATCTAGCCAATCTGGCGATTCTAAAAACTCCCGCATAGATGGAGGCGGAACTCCTTTAATCCAAGGAGATTCTTTGGCCTTAGACTGTACTTCTTCCGTCTCAATATTCTCAAGTCCCAATTCAATAAAATGGTCTATAAGAAAATCATCTGGTATAGAGTCATCCAATATCTTTTTGGCCATTATATATCTCTTCTGCCAAGCTGTATTTCCTGCTTTTTATTGCCAAATTTTGTGTTATTTAATCCGCTAAATATCTTCCTTTTTTGTTTGGGATCAGTGACTTCTTGGGCAACCACCTTTTGTAAATCAGAAACAAATTTTCTAGCTTGATGTATATCAATAACAGCCTGTTTATTAATTTCGATATCTGTTACTGTTTTTGCACATTGCCTTATTTCTGATGATATAGCCTTTACTTTTTTAATAAAAGCCATATCCAAAATTATATCTTCTTTATTTTCTGATTCCTCAAGCTCTTCTATTAGCCCAAACAAAAAGGTTTTCAACATTCCCAATAATGGACGCAAATCCAAAACATCTTCGTCTTTTATAAACGCTTGGTATTGAGCTTCTAAGCCATCCGGCAAAGCTTCAGCAAAAGCGCTATATGTGCCATTATTAATAACATCTTTTTTTATGTGTCTATGACAATAATTGTGGCCATTAAGGGGCTCTTCTTTACATCTAAAAGTGCCCTTGCTACCATCAAAGATAAAGTTACACTGTCTCTTAATTTGTTCTAAATCGCCTTCAACAATCGGCATATAATGCTCCAAAAAAAATAGCTCATCAGTATATACTGATGAGCTATGATAGCATCTATTTCAATGCTTTTCTACGTAATATTTTGTTTTCTTTTCTTAGTTCATAACATCTTTCTGCAATAAATTGAGCATTATTAACAATAACCCATTTTCGTATTTTCTCTATTTCTATTTCTTTATCAGATAATTGCCGCCTTTTTTTTACACCAATTATCAAAGATTTCTCTTTTGACATGCTTTACGTTTACCTCAAATGCCATAGTCATACAATCTAATAATGCCCGTTCTGGTTCTGTATCTACCGTATAAAAAGTTACGTTTGTTTTCATCATGCTTAATTGAGATGTCAATCTTACATTAAACGACCGAGTAAAATGTAAAATCGGCATATCTACATATTTATATGATCTGTAATTTAACTTACATAACCCATGAACCAGGGGGAAATTAAAATCCCATAAATTCAATATTAAATAACAGCAATCATTTTCCCGAATATAGGATTCTATACATCTATATTTATAAATTGGCCAGCGTTTGCTGACCAACAAAACATTGTTACTTAACTGATTCAAAAACTTTATCTACAAAATTAACGCTATTATAAATTGTTTTTATATATCTGACCCACAGATGAACAACTGGCCAATATGTAACATAAGAAGGTTGTCTACCTGCTTTTTGATATCTAACAGCTTCGGCATCATAAAATGCAAATTCGTTTTTACTCTGCTCCATTTTGCTCAATATTTCAAAAATATCGTGGTTTTGTGTAATCTGATAATTTTCTTTAAGAATTAAACCAATTTGCCATATATATGCTGGCTCAAATATCAGCCTTCTTGCCTTTATAACATTGTCTGTATATTCTTTTTCTCCTAACCATATTCCCTTTTTTCTTAACGCCATTTTTAACGATAAATCTGGTGCTCTAACCAATTCAGTCTCGTTTAAATTACCATCTTTGTTCAAAAGAACAGATGAGCGCCAAACAGCCTCTGCATTAAATCCAACTTTGTCGGGAGCACACGGATGTGGTATTGGATACCTTTTATCAGAAGACAAATTAACAATATCTAAATCAAAAAACCGATCTTTAGTCTTATTATAGATAAAAAAAGAAATATTATTTTCTTGATAATTTGCTGGTAGCCTGAATGATTTTGTTACTACTCCCGCTCTAATCATCCTCAATCCTTTCAAATATTCCGCCCATACCTGTTCTACACGTGCTACAAGTTTCTATTATCGTTCCTTTTAGAGAAATTTTTTCTATAAAAAGTTTTCCGCTACAATAATAACATTCGGGCTTTCTATCATATATATGTTTTTTGTCTATCTTCTTACCGTCACCCTGAGTAACAGATTTGACATTCTTAAGCCCTAAATTAATAACCACCTTATTGTCCATAGCCTTGGCTATTGAATCACACAGTTTTTTTAATTTGGGATCAGAGAGAGCTTCTTTGTATTGTGTCAATAAAATTTTATTGGCTTTATGATAATCATCAAACTCTTTGTTGATTTGCCATTTATCATAAAGCTCCACAAGCTTGTTATCACATTTGTGACAAGTATCTATGCCTATCCTTAATGGAAAAATGTCTCTACACTTTGTACAAAGGTACGCAGATGGGGTCATTCCTTGTCCTTGAAATTTTTAAGCTTATTTATTTCAATCAACAACATAGCTCTACGTGCAAACTCCGCTTTAGATAATTTAGATCGTTTGCGCTTATTTTCTATTTCTATGGCTGATTGATGATCTATTCTAAAATTAAATTGAATGTTCTTAATACTCATTACTGCTATGATATGCTAGCGTATACAATCAAATAAAAAAACACGTCCTCCACAATGCTATTGCTAGCATGGACGCCCCTCACCCATATGGGCTACTCCTCCCTACCAAAAGCTGTCTCATACAAAACTCCTTACTAAAGAGACAACTAAACAAACTTGTCTAATATCCATATTTACACCATTATCTATAAAAGTCAAGATTAATCGGCTCGCTCAACCGAATATTTTAAATATGTACTTTGTTTCTTGGTGTCTTCTCCCAAGCATTCGCCGCCCACATAAAACTTCAGCCATGTAGCGCCAATTGGTTTTGGGGGTCTTCCTTTTTCTATATGAAATGTCCCCAAATCTTTACCTAATGTATATTCTTGCTTATATGTGGGCAATTGAATATGGGTTTGCGTATCTATATAAGGAATCCCCTTTGTGGTTATTCTCTCTCTCGGCAACTCTAAAAACCAAGACTCATGTATATGGCCAACACACACAATATCAGCATCAGGCAAATATACTGCACGCCTATTGGTTTGAATCACTCCTTTAGTAACGGGGCCTCCACCACCATAGCCATGATGATATTTAAGCCTAAGTTGAGAAAGTGCTTTATTGCCGTTTCTAGCTTTGAAAACAATCCATCCATGAAAACCCGTTGAATGAATTTTTGTATCTGCCTCTTTATTTAAATGACTTACTAGGCGATCTACAATATTGCTTTCTAACCTCTTCAAAATCATGCTTTCGTGATTTCCCAAAGCTATACAGGCAAAGGACTTGGCATACGGTTTAAAAAAATCTGTTGCCGTATAAACAAGAGCATCTAGATACCCATCAACATTATGTTCTTCTCGAACTTCTGATTTTCTTTTTCTGGGATCATATTTACCTTGCATGGCACAAAAAAAATCCCCAAAATCTAAAACCTTTGCATTCCTTTCTTTTGCTTGCTGCAAATGTTTCTTTTGCATCGCCCAATCACTTTTTGGATTATCCCAGTGTCGGTCAGATGTTAGCAACACCCACCGACAATCTCCCGATTTCAAACTACCTAAATCCAACTCAATAACATTAGGATGTAAAAGTTTCGTTTTTATCTCGGCGGGTACATTCTTATTCATATATGGGCCATCTGTTAGTAATCAAATTCAAGACCAATGCCAATGGGCAAATAAGGCGTTTTTATTTCCAACTGGAAGTGCCTGTATCTGCCCTCAGTCACTTTGGGGTCAAAAGCTTCTTAAGAACTGGATAACCTTCTTGCGTAGCTTTATCAAAATCTTTTGCAGACTGATCAAGATTTACAGCAGCGGCTTTCCA